>Ga0316205_10000691_pt1 | contig 54456 bp, 45 predicted proteins | sample 3monthpyrite_MG_FD_204941 | JGI IMG/M metagenome (GOLD analysis project Ga0316205, IMG submission 204941) | Microbial mat bacterial communities from mineral coupon in-situ incubated in ocean water Damariscotta River, Maine, United States -... | ecosystem: Environmental > Aquatic > Marine >...
CACCCGGCGGTGTGTCACTGCCAGTTTGATCTGTGATCGTCGTTGTTACAGCATTATTCGTGCCCGCTGCAATCGCTTCAAAGTTAGTGTCGGTAATTGTACCGATAGTCACGGTAAAGCTTTCAGCGCCTTCAGCTAAGGCATCATCGATGCTCGCAATCGTAAAGGTATTTGAATTCGTACCGGCTGCAATTTGTACTGAACTTACACCTGTAAAGTCAGTGCCATCAACGGCAACACCGCTGTAGGTGAAGTTAACGGTGATCGGCGTGTTCACATCGCTGGCAAGTTGGTCAACGCTAACCGTGTAGTTGGTGGTTGTTTCACCTTCAACAACATTGGCAGGGCCAATTAAAGAAACAAGCGCTGTGTCTTCAGCACCCGGAGGCGTGTCGCTGCCGGTTTGATCAGTAATCGTAGTTGTTACTTGATTCGCTGCTGGATTTTCTGCAACTGCTTCGAACACATTGTTGTTATCAACAATACTTGCGATATCAACAATGATTGTTTCAGCACCTTCTGCTAAAGCATCATCTAATGTCGCAAGCGTGAACGTATTACTACTTGTGCCACCCGCAATCACAACACTGGCGACACCAGTAAAGTCTGTTCCATCAGTCGCAGTACCACTGTAAGAAAGATTTACCGTGACCGAATTACCCGTAGGTACGCCTGTTGAAATGCTAACGGTATAGCTAGTGGTTGTTTCACCTTCAATAACATTCGCAGGACCCACCAAACTAACAAGTACCGGTGCACCATCATCTGTAATCGTGCCAACAGCGGTATCACTGTCATCAACCAATGGATCGGATGCGGTAAGACTAACCGTAAATGTTTCACTACCTTCATTAAAGACATCATTTGTAATTGGCACAGTAATTGTTTGCGTTTCACCTGCGCTACCTGCAAAGCTCAACACGCCACCGGTGTTATCGTAATCGACACCTCCGCCAGTTGCCGTGCCATCAGTCAGTGCGTAGTTAACCGTGAATGGATTAGCTGTTGCTAAACTTAAAGTCACGGTAAAGGTTGCTGTACCATCTGCTTCATTCACAGTGACATCATCAACAGTTAAAACGGGGCTGTCATTATCTGCAATAGACGTTGTTACCTGATTTGCAGTTGTATCTTCAGCAATATTTTCAAATGATGAATTTGTATCAACAATGCTATCAATATCGATAACAATATTTTCGATGCCTTCTGATAACGCATCGTCGATTGTTGCCAGTGTAAATGTTGTGCTATTCGTGCCACCGGCAATAACGACACTTGCAACACTATTGTAATCAGAGCCATCTGCAGCTGTACCTGAGTAACTCAAATTTACAGTTACACTGTTACCTGCTGGTACTGTTTGATCTAAGCTGACTGTGTAGTTTGTGGTTACATCACCCTCAACGACACTACCTGGCCCCATGATACTAACTAGCACAGTATCTTCAGCACCCGGCGGTGTATCGCTGCCGGTTTGATCGGTAATGGTTGTGGTCACAGCATTGTTCGTGCCCGCTGCAATGGCTTCAAAGTTCGTATCCGTGATGGTGCCAATGGTGACCGTGAAGCTTTCAGCGCCTTCAGCTAAGGCATCATCGATGCTCGCAATGGTAAAGGTGTTTGAATTCGTGCCCGCTGCGATTTGTACTGAGCTCACACCAGTAAAGTCAGTGCCATCAACGGCAACACCGCTGTAGGTGAAGTTAACGGTGATCGGCGTGTTCACATCGCTGGCAAGTTGGTCAACGCTAACCGTGTAGTTAGTCGTGGTTTCACCTTCAACAACGTTGGCTGGGCCAATTAAAGAAATTAGCGCCGTGTCTTCGGTGCCAGGAGGCGTGTCGCTACCCGTTTGATCGGTAATCGTTGTCGTTACAGCGTTATTGGTACCCGCTGCAATTGCTTCAAAGTTCGTATCCGTGATTGTGCCGATGGTCACCGTGAAGCTTTCCGCACCTTCTGCTAAAGCATCATCGATGCTCGCAATCGTGAAGGTGTTTGAATTTGTACCGGCTGCAATTTGTACCGAGCTCACACCCGTAAAGTCAGTGCCATCAACGGCAACACCGCTGTAGGTGAAGTTAACCGTGATCGGTGTGTTCACATCGCTGGCAAGCTGGTCAACGCTAACGGTGTAGTTAGTCGTTGTCTCACCTTCAACAACGTTGGCTGGGCCAGTTAAAGAAATTAGCGCCGTGTCTTCAGCACCAGGAGGCGTGTCGCTGCCGGTTTGATCCGTAATGGTTGTGGTCACAGCATTATTCGTGCCCGCTGCAATCGCTTCAAAGTTAGTATCAGTAATCGTACCGATAGTCACAGTAAAGCTTTCAGCACCTTCAGCGAGCGCATCATCGATGCTCGCAATCGTAAAGGTATTTGAGTTTGTACCCGCTGCGATTTGTACTGAGCTCACACCGGTGAAGTCAGTGCCATCAACGGCAACACCGCTGTAGGTGAAGTTAACCGTGATCGGTGTGTTCACATCGCTGGCAAGTTGATCAACGCTAACGGTGTAGTTAGTGGTCGTCTCACCTTCAACAACGTTCGCTGGACCTATTAATGAGACAAGCGCTGTGTCTTCAGCACCCGGAGGCGTGTCGCTGCCGGTTTGATCGGTAATGGTTGTGGTCACAGCATTATTCGTGCCCGCTGCAATCGCTTCAAAGTTAGTATCAGTAATCGTACCGATAGTCACAGTAAAGCTTTCAGCACCTTCAGCTAAAGCATCATCGATGCTAGTAATCGTGAAGGTGTTGCTGTTAGTGCCTGCTGCAATTTGTACTGAGCTCACACCGGTGAAGTCAGTGCCATCAACGGCAACACCACTGTAGGTGAAGTTAACCGTGATCGGTGTGTTCACATCGCTGGCAAGTTGATCAACGCTAACGGTATAGTTAGTCGTTGTCTCACCTTCAACAACGTTGGCTGGGCCAATTAAAGAAATTAGCGCCGTGTCTTCGGTGCCAGGAGGCGTGTCGCTACCCGTTTGATCTGTGATCGTCGTTGTTACAGCATTATTCGTGCCCGCTGCAATCGCTTCAAAGTTTGTATCCGTGATGGTACCAACGGTAACGGTGAAGCTTTCAGCACCTTCAGCGAGCGCATCATCGATGCTCGCAATCGTAAAGGTGTTTGAATTTGTACCGGCTGCAATTTGTACCGAGCTCACACCGGTGAAGTCAGTGCCATCAACGGCAACACCGCTGTAGGTGAAGTTAACCGTGATCGGTGTGTTCACATCGCTGGCAAGCTGGTCAACGCTAACGGTGTAGTTAGTCGTTGTCTCACCTTCAACAACGTTGGCAGGCCCAATTAAAGAAATTAGCGCCGTGTCTTCGGTGCCAGGAGGCGTGTCGCTACCCGTTTGATCTGTGATCGTCGTTGTTACAGCATTGTTCGTGCCCGCTGCAATCGCTTCAAAGTTTGTATCCGTGATGGTACCAACGGTAACGGTGAAGCTTTCAGCACCTTCAGCGAGCGCATCATCGATACTCGCAATCGTAAATGTGTTGCTGTTTGTGCCCGCTGCAATTTGTACGCTACTAACACCTGTAAAGTCAGTGCCATCAATCGCAACGCCACTGTAGGTGAAGTTAACCGTAATTGGTGTGTTCACATCTGTTGCAAGCTGATCAACGCTAACGGTGTAGTTAGTGGTCGTTTCACCTTCTACAACGTTGGCTGGGCCAATTAAAGAAATTAGCGCAGTGTCTTCAATGCCTGGCGGTGTGTCACTGCCAACCTGATCAGAAATTGTTGTTGTAACTTGATTAGCAGTAGTATCCGCTGCAACACTGTCAAATGAACTATCTGTATCAACAATGCTGCCAAGCGTAACAATAATATTTTCACCATTGTCCGCTAAAGCATCATCGATGGTCGCAATATTAAATGTTGTGCTATTCGTTCCACCGGCAATCACGACACTCGCAACGCCAGTGTAATCGGCACCATCTGTCGCAGAACCAGAGTACGTAAAGTTTACAGTGACGCTGTTACCCACGGGTACAGTTTCGTCTAAGCTAACCGTGTAATCAGTAGTCGTTTCACCTTCGACAACACTTGCAGGCCCTGCAATACTGGCCAAGACAGGATTAACGGGTGTAGATGTAGGAGTAGGACTAGGTGTTGTATCCACAACTGTTGTATTAGTATCGACAAATAAAAGCTCTTCATTGCCTTCAGGGAAACTGTACTCAAGCCCTGTCGTTTCAAAACCGCTCACAGGTGTTGATGTCATGCCTGATAATTCAACAATTGGTAAAATCGCAGCCGTATCAGATAGACCACCACCGTTACCATTTTCACCTGCTGCAGTTGCATCAGCTACATCAGTTGGATCTTCACCAGCAAGAATCGCTTGTTGAATGGCTTTGATTGACGCGGCTGTTTCGCTTGGGTCTACATCTAGATTAGGGTTGAAGACATCATCATTAAGTAAAGCGGTTGAACTACGACCTAAATCAAGACGACTACCGTCAGTAAATTCAATAAGAATGGCACTTGCATCTGCCGTAGCAACGACATCATTTGCGTAAATAGGATCGCCTACCTGCAATGGTCTCGAATTACCCAGCGCATCTTTTGCCTCTGCGTCACCTTTCACCATCAGGACGTAACCAATTACTAGTTTGCCTTCAATCGTCGCCATCTTTAACTCCAAGAATCATGTTGGTCATTGTTGACCATTTTCTAAAATTTAATTTTTTCTGTGCGCTTGTTTACATACGATATAAACAAAACCCCAAAACTGTTTACGCGATATCGCGCAATCTCTCGACCAAACTCGGCACCAACTTTCTAGGAACCCACGCTTCGCCTTCGTTAATTTTTTTAACTGCCTTGGCAAGTAACCGCTCAAGGTCTTCACTATTAATAAACCCCACCGCACTGGCTTCGATCTGTTTAACTGCATCCACATCAGATGGATTATCAGCCAGTGTTAAGACTTGGCATTGAGACCAACGCAGCTGAATCAATTTAAGCAATTGCAAACGGTGTTCGTCTTCAATATTCAGCCCCATAATCACCACACCTGGTGTCATCTCTTCCAATGACTCCAGTGCTGTGTTGCCATCACAATCTGACACCTCAATATCGAGGTCAAACTTCAATAATTGGGCGCAAGAAGCCCTAAACTCACTATTGTCGTCGATTATCAGCGCTTTTAATGTAGGCATTTTATGTAACTTGCTGTTTATACTAAAAATATTAATATTCGAGGCACATTGGCGCCTCAGCATGCCTTATTTATAGATGAGTATGGGGAATCGAACCATTGTACCTTGGTACAATAAACGGCTTTTTTATCTAAGAGCCTAATTTTGAATAAAAAGAAGGGGTCGTCTGGTTTATCTGTAATGCGAGCTGAATTCTATCTTTACAGCCTGTTTTGCGGAAAATAGCACTTAAATGTGCTTTTGCAGTTCTTTCAGTGATATCTAATTGATTAGCAATGACTTTATTGCTAGCTCCCTGCCCTACCAGCTCAGCAACTTCATGTTCGCGCTGTGTTAAGCCCTTTAACCAATCTGATGTCATCGGTTCGGTGCCCGCTTTACTTGCTGCCGATAAGTTATTGATTAATTTAAGAATAAGTGTCCGGCCAACCCAGACCTCACCGGCCTTCACCTGTTCAATCACACGTTTTAGCTGATCAGCCGAAATCCAGGTATTACAGTAGCCGTATATTCCAATCTTAAGCAATTCAAGGCCTTGCTCATCATTAGGGATATCGGCACAAGCAATGACTTTCTTTTGCGGACTATTTTCGATAAACGATGCAATCACGGCGTTATTTGTCATTTGAGGGAAGCTTAAATGCAGTAAAACCAACGCATCACGGTGTTTAGACGTCGTTTCGAGGAATTGGTGGGCATCAGAACAAATGCTGAGATCGTCTAAAGTTTCAAGACAATTTGTCCAGCGTTCAATCGCTTTTTCATTTGTACTGCATAAAATAATCAATTAAATCAACCCTTAACGCTCTCTCATCGCACGTTCATTGGCACGAAGAATAGGCTTTAATAGATACTCCAAAACGGTCTTTTTACCGGTCAAAATATCCACTTCAGTTAACATCCCTGGAATAATAGGTAAGGAACCCCTCGGTGTCACTAATACACTTTCATCGGTACGTACCCGTACCATGTAATAGCTATCACCTTCCTCATCAGTAATGGTATCGGCACTTATCTGCTCAACCTTAGCCTCAAGACCCCCATATATAGAAAAATCATAAGCAGTAATCTTAACGATGGTCTTAAGACCAGGCCGCAAGAAAGCAATATCTGCAGGTCTTATCTTAGCTTCTATTAATAAATTTTCCTCTAACGGCACAATTTCCACTAAATCCATGCCTGGCTGTACCACCCCACCAATTGTATTCACAAGCAACTGTTTTACAGTGCCACGGACTGGTGATGTGACTTCAGTACGCTTAACGCGATCTTCAAGCGCCATACTGGTTTCTGCAAGGCGACGTAATTCTGAATCTGTTTCAGAGAGTTCAACCCGTGCTAAATTTCTAAAATTAATTTCCGCTTCTTCAAGTTTTTGGATGGCTTCTTCGAGTTTGGCCTTTTCACGTAAAATTGAAATTTCAGTGTTACTAATATCACCCTGAATTTCATTTGCTTGTCTTTCCAATCGCAATAACTCAACTTCAGACATGACACCTTGTTTTACTAATGGGCGTGTCATCACCAGCTCTTTATTGAGTAGCGCAAAGCCGCGTTTATTTTGCGCAAGCCTAGAATCAAAACCAGCAATATCTTGGCGGCGTTGAGCAATTTGTTGTTTTAATATTTGCCGTGTTGTTTCAAGTTCTTTTTGACGGGATTCATACAAGATGCGTTCTTGATTTACTAACTCAGGTTGTTCTGCAAGCACATCTGCAGGAACTTCAAAAGGTTTTCCCTCGGCTTCGGCTTTAAGTCGGGCATTTTTCGCTTTAATAGAAAGATAGTTCTGAGTATTTTCACGCAGTGATGACAAAAATCGCGTGTTATCAATTTGTAAAAGGACATCACCTTTGTTTACGACTTGACCTTCCTTAATGGCCAACGATAAAACAATGCCGCCTTCAAGATTCTGAATAACTTGTACTTGCCCTGACGGTATCACTTTACCTGAACCGCGCGTCACTTCATCTAAGGTTGCGAAGCTTGCCCAAATCACTGCAATAATTATAAAGGCTAAAATAGCCCAAATAATCACCCTCGCGCCCGATGGTGTTGTTTGAACCATTACCGCATGAGTATGTGACATATAATTCACATCGTCGGCATCAAAGGTCGCATCATCTTCGCGATGTGTGAATTTTTTCTTTAAATTTGAAAAAATATCTTTCATCTTTGAACCTTTAAGTACGAACCGGGCGTAAGCGCCCTTGCTTTAATGCAGCCAACACATCTTCTTTAGGGCCATCGGCAATCAGTTTACCGTTATCAAGAACAATTAAACGATTCACAAAACTCAACAATGAGGCACGGTGTGTCACGAGTATTAACGTTTTATCTTTAACGACTTCAGTGAGCCTTTGTTTAAATTGCTCTTCCGTTGAATTATCCATTGAGTTACTGGGTTCATCCATGAGCAAAATAGCAGGCTCTAATAACAGCGCTCTGGCAATTGCGACAGCCTGGCGCTGACCACCAGACAAACCTTCACCACGTTCGCCAACAGGCATATCAAATCCCATCGGATGACGATCAACAAAGTCGGTTACGCCTGCTATACGTGCAGCACGTAACACAGCTTCGTCATCTGCATTGGGCATTGCATAGACAATATTGTCACGCACACTGCCATAAAATAGCGTTATATCCTGTGGCACATAGCCAATGTTACGGCGCAAATCGATGGGATCTATTTGCCTTGTATCAATGCCATCAATTTGAATCGCGCCTTCTTGCGGCTCATATAAACCCATCAACAGTTTTTCGATCGTCGTTTTACCCGAACCAATACGACCAATTATCGCAACATGCTCACCCTTTTTAATTCTAAAGGATACATCTGCTAAGGAATTTACTTCGCAGCCAGGATAAGCGAAAGTCACATCATGTAGGGTCACAGCACCTTCAAGTTTAGGGCGGTGTATAAAATTCTTTCCTATCGGCCTTTCCACAGGCAATTTCATCACTTCGTTAAGTGAACCTAAACCTGCTTTTGATTGGTGATATTGCGTAGCAAGGTTAGCCAATTGCCCTGTTGGCGCTAATGCTCGCCCTGTTAACATGACGCTGGCAATCAAGCCACCCGTTGTTAGTTCACCGTCACCGATTAGGTAAACGCCAACCACAACAATGGCAACCATGGCCATTTGTTGAACTAAGGTAGCAACATTCACTGATGAAGAAGACAACATCCGAGAACGCAAGCTCCAAGTTGAAATGTACCCAACCGCGCTTTCCCATCTTCGTTGCATAACACCTTCGGCGCCAAGCGATTTAATTGTTTCCATTGCCGTTAAACTTTCAATTAACATGGCATTTTTTTGTGAAGCACCACGAAAAGTATGATCTACCGCTTCTTGTAATGGGTTTTGTATAAAGTATGAATACAAGATGACGATTGGTATACATGCCAACGGAACGAAAACCAGCGGCCCGCCGACCCATGCAATGACAATCAAGAAAAGAATCACGAAGGGTAAATCAACCAAGGTTGAGACTGTCGCGGACGTAATAAAATCGCGTATACCTTCAAATGCGCGCAGGTTATTCGCAAAGGCGCCAACGGAAGTTGGCCGCACATTCATTTTTAACCCCATGACCTTTTCATAAATCATGGCCGATAACGTCACGTCGACCTTCTTACCCGCTAGATCAATAAAATAACTACGTAATGATTTAATGACAAAGTCAAAAACCATCGCGATGGTGACACCAATGGCTAATACCCAAAGTGTTTCAGTCGCATTATTAGGTACCACACGGTCATAAACATTCATGACGAACAGTGGCGATACCAATGCAAACAAATTGATAAGAAAAGATCCTAACAACACATCCCGATAAATCGGCCACGCATCTGACATGGCACCCCAAAACCAGTGCCTCGAACGTACATTAACAACTTCTGGCGTGCGCTCATCGAACTTGTGTTCTAGCTGTGAAAAAATCGCATAACCCGTATAAAGTGATTCTAATTCTGATAAGGCAATGGACGCTTTTACCTTATCGCCATGCAAATGTATTTCTGCTGTCCCTGATTTTTTATCAATGGCTGTCAGCACACAAGCACTATCCCCCTTTAGCAACAACACACAGGGCAATACTTGCACTGGCACGTCAGCAATGGCTCGCTTAACAATACGTGAGGTTAAATTAGCGCGCTTGGCGGCTCGGAGAAATAATTCAGGTGTTAGGCGGTTCTCAACTAATGGAAGCCCCGCACGCAACGCATCAGCCGAGAGGGGCCGATGCTCCAGCTCAGTTAATATAATCAAGCATTGCAACAAATCATCTGTTGCCGTCGCTGATTCAGCCAACTCTTCCAGTGTATTTTCCATACAATGATGCCGTCCTACACATCTGGGTATTTATAATTTGTTTTTAAATTTGAAAATTCCCACCAACAGCCGATAACACTATTGTTGAGCATTTATCGAGTTTTTACCCAAAACTCACTGTATATTATAGCAAATATTAAGTATTTAGTGTTGTCGGTAAATTGCCTATAATCTTTAATAATTAACCACTTAATCAATTAGGGTCGTATTTATGCCATATGTAAAGCGAGATAAAGATAATCAGGTCATCGCGATTTATGCTGAAGCCCCCTCTGACGATGCAGAATACCTCGCTGCCAGCCACCAAGATGTCATTGGTTTTCTAAATCTGAATGCCTCTGAAGAGCAATCACTGCAATTTCTTACCAGTTCTGACTACGAGCTGGTCCGAGTGCTTGAGGATTTAATTGAATTATTGATGGACAAGAACCTCGTCTTATTCACAGAACTACCTTCTGCGGCTCAACGCAAATTGGTACAACGTCGAAAAGCACGTCAAAATTTACGAGAAGAGAACACACTCATGGTTGACGAAGACGATATTCTCTAGCGTATAAGCTCACCAGGTCGCGCGATACCGAAGCCTTGCACACCATCAACGCCTAACCCTTGTAATACCTTCAACTGCTCATCATTTTCTACAGCTTCAGCAATAACCGTAATATCAAGACTATGGGCAACTTTGCACAGGGAGCTAACGAAGAATTGGTCATCTTGGCTGTCCACCAAATCAGTCATGTACAGACCATCAATTTTTACATAGTCAGGTCGTAGCGATTTCAAATAACCAAAGGCTGTCATGCCGCGCCCAAAATGATCAACGGCAAGCCCATATCCATATCGACGTGCAATTTCTGCTAGGCGGTGAACACTGTCTATGTCTCTTACAACTGTTGATTCGGAAATTTCAAATGTCACATTCCCATTAGGAGTAGCCGCTTCTTTTAACATAGCATCAAACCACATTATAAAATCAGATTGATGCACCGAGGTTGCCGAAATATTGACTGCAAGGTGTTCGACATCTGCTAATTGGCAAATCTCTGTCAGCACCTTTTTAATGACAATTTTATCCAAATCCCCAGCTAAGCCAATTTGTTCAGCAACAGGTAAGAACATCCCCGCCGTCCACAACACCTCATCGGGTCCAGGCAAGCGCAATAAGATTTCCTGATGTAGCAAATTTTTCTTATTGCTAATCTTAGCTACCGCTTGCGCGTGCAAAATAATATTTTCTGATGCAACCGCATCTCGTACAATTTCTTGCCATGCTTTACGCCCAGGTATTGTGCTATTCATTGCTTCTGGCGCTGTATACACAGAACAAGTATTAATGCCTTGTACCCGCGCTGTTTGTAACGCATTGTCTGCACGAGACAACACATCCCCATATGCCATGCCGGTGCTATACATTGTTACACCGACCAAACAAACATCATCTGTATCAATCATGTCATCCGCGTGGAGCCGTGTTAATCGACGACATATCTCATTACCGATTTGCTCAGCTATTTCTACATTGGTATATTCAGCAACGATGGCAAAATCACCGCCCGAAAGCCTTGCAATGATTGTGTCGTCAAGCTCACTTATGCAAAGCTCTAATATTTCAGCAGCCGCTTTTAATAAGTCATCCGCTTTATCAAAACCCAAGCGTTGGTTAATGGCTTGTAGATCTAAGATCTGAATTAAAAACAACACACCATCCTGATGATCTTCTGTGTTATTCAAAGCACTATTCAGTGCTGCATCAAAATAACGGCGGTTTTGTAAGCCTGTTAAAGAATCTTGAAAAGCCATACTGCGTAAACGTTCAGTAGATTCTGCCTGATCCGAAAACATCTGTTTAACCTTGCGCGTCATGTAGTTCATGGCCTTAATAAGGTTGCGCAACTCACGTGTCCTAGGAATTTGTTTTATTTCTTCAAAACGCCGATCACTGACTGACAACGCCTGTGCTTCAAGTCGGTTAAGTGGCTGCAGCAGCATTCGCACAGCAAAGCCCGCGATAAGCAATAAAACAATCGTTAACCCTGAAAACCACAAAAGCATGTCCGTTATGGTATTCCACAAAGTACGGTAGGCAAATCCAGGATGGCTCTTTACATACACCTCACCCGCTTGTTGCCAACCTGACATAATAATTGATGTCGATTCAGGTGCATCAAGTTGCAGCCAATCAATAAGCCAAGTAGGTACGCCTTCTATCTGTACATCGGAATGCCTTGACCAAATAACTTCGCCATCAATCTTACGCAGCGTAATGTCTTTGTAATAGCCTCGGTCAAAGATGGCATCAACCATTGAAATCATGACTGCACTACCATCATTAGCCATATGAGGAGAAAGCGACAAACCAAGCGATGTCGCTGTGTCTTGAGCATGGGACTCAAGTTGAGTCGTTAAATAATTTCGCGTGTCTTGAATATTAATCATCGCGGTACCCGCAAACATTAATATGCTTAACACAACCACCATTAACACAATTTGTCGATAGAGAGTCATAGTCTTAGTTTCCCATAAATTTCATAACACATCATGTTTTACCTAATCTGTTTTTTGATTACTGTTTTGCATTCTTTTAACAATATCTGACCAAAGTCCAATTCGTGATGATTTCCCAACTAACCGCCCTTGCTCACGTTCTTTTGCAAGCCACAAACCGTTACCGTTAAAACTGTACACAGGCACTAAGTCGCGGCGTTTAGAGGCGCGTCGTATTTCTTTATCAAGGTTATCTAATAGTAGTGGCTCTGATGCTGGTTTTTCGAAATAACTCAACACCATATGCGCTTGGTTTAATTCAATGGCTTTAACATAAGTAAGACGCAGTTTTTTGTCTGCGACACCGAGCTCTCTTAATGTGAAATATTTAGCAATAGCGAAATCTTCACAATCCCCCCCATTCGTTGACAGGAATTCGATTGGCGTTGCCCAATAATCTTTTTTCTGCCAGTGAATAAGATCAGAGACAAATCTCACTTGGTTAAAGAAATCATTGACTCGCTGTAATTTTTCTTTTTCAGGAATGTTTTTATCCATCCGCATTAAGCTGTCCCACGTTTCAAGACGATGCTTGGCGGCTAAGCCATATTCTTTTTCTATATAGTTAAGAATTTTTTTATCGAGCAGCAACGTATCCGCGACAACAACGAAGGCAATACATTGAAGTATCAAAATTAATATACTTGATATTCGACGAACTGATTTTGTCATCTTGTTATCACGTTAACGTTGCAACCTAATTGGTGTGTTTAACTATTTCTGTAGTCATGTTGTGAAGAGCAACATGCGCTTAAAGTTTAGCCGACGCGTAATTCAATGGTCAAAGCAGCATTATGCTGTTCAACTTAAATTTCACTTAATGATCGCTGATTACGCAATTTATTAATTAAATCAGTCCTTTAATAATTATCGTCAGAATATTAGATTTCTTTAATAAATGAGTGCGAAACTAACTTTTACACATCAGTCGTTGAACGGAATTTAACAACATAACTATATGAAAGGCATAATAAATAAACGAAGTTGCAATAAAAATTTCCTCTCCAGATATAACATCATCTATGCAGAAAATCTCTTAAACGCACCCATCACAACGATAAAGCGGTATATAGGTTAGTTCGACGCCACTGCAAGAATCATGGGATATCACCCGTATCGAAAAGATCAATAAAAGATCCTATAAAATCATAAAAAGCGTGGTTACAATTTGCCCGCCATGTTTACGTGCCTATGCAGCAGCACCTGTAAATTAAGCACTTAGCTATCTACATGGCTGCAATTTAATTCTAAAGGTTTTCTCACCTCAACCGATATTATAAACCAATGCTGGTTAATGCATTCTCTATAGCCATATTTTTTTTATGGTTTGTAAAATATATCTCAGGAGTTATTAATATGAATAAATTGTTCATCTCATTCGTTACAGGCCTTTCACTCTTTGGCTTAATTGGTCTTGCGCAAGCCGCTGGCAAAGTTTCCCCTACTACGGTTGATGGCGCTAAAACGGTAAATGCCGCAGAAGCTAAAGGCCTTTTCGATAAAGGCACTATCTTTGTTGATACTCGTAAGGATAAAGACTGGAGTGCTGGTCGTATTCCTGACGCTATCCATTTAGATATTAAAAAGAAATTTTCCGAAGAAACCCTGGGCAAGGAAGTTAAGAAAGGTGATTCTGTCGTAATGTACTGTAACGGTGAAAGTTGCATGCGCAGCTCTAAAGCAACTGCGATGGCAGTAGGCTGGGGTTACAGCAACGTATATTACTTCCGTGATGGCTTCCCTGCTTGGAAAGCAGCTGGTTACCCAGTCGAATAATCGACCGAAAGTAATCAATATTATATTTGTAAGTGAGGTATTACTGTGAATTTACGTACTAAAGTAACAGCAGGCGCGGTAGCCATGATACTACTCGTGGCCATTTCTCAAATTGGCACTTCTATCTATTCTGAAAAACAAGTTCAGGGTATGTTTGAGGAAGCGACCATCGATGGAAAAACCACGCTGTGGAAAAAGATTATTTCTGGGCAATTAGAGCTCATGATCCCAGGAACGTCTGCTTTAGCACGTGATCGCACAACACGAAATGCACTACGTGACAAGGATGTCATTGCCCTCAAAGAGAGTGCCGCGACAAGCTTTAATTTACTTTCGGCATCAAATGTAATCACCCGCATGCAACTAGTAAGCCTCGATGGCAACGTGCTTTATTCGGCACCGAATAATTTTAGCGGTAAAACAAACAAGGCGATTATTGATGCGGCCCTTGAATCAGGAAAGATTGAACGAGGTATAGCTCGTGATGATGATGGCAAACTGGTTGCAGTCGTTGCCTTTCCGATGTTCATACGTGGCAAGTCTATCGGTATTGGTATGTTTGCACGTAACTTAACTGAAGCAATTGCAGATTTTAAAGCCAATGATGATTCTGAAATCATCATCGTGAACAACGCGGGCAATATAGAGTACGCCACCAATAATGAACTACTCGAAAAGCTCGATGTGGAATTACCTCCGTTAGGCGAAACCAGTCTACAAGTTGCCACAATGGATGAGCGTACCGATTCAGTATCAATTATTCCAATCAAAGACAGCACCGGCAAGCCCGTAGCACACCTCATCAGCGCTAAAGACTATACCAGCAGCTTTGCTAATTTAGACAACGCACACTTTGCATCTTATTCTTTAGCTACCATTATGCTTTTAGCCGCGATGGCTGGGTTCTTCTTCTATATGAAATTCTTGTTAAAACCGCTTGATAAAGTTGTCGCAAACTTACAAGCCATTGCCGAAGGTGATTTAACTCAAGAAATTTCTGTCACCTCAAATGATGAAATCGGCGTATTACAGAGTGCTATGCAAACTACCGCGTCCAATCTGCGCGATGTACTCTTGATGATTAATAACATGGCCAGTAATCTTGAACAATCCGCTAATGATATGATTGCCATTAGCACCGAAACACGTAATGGCATCCACGAACAACAAAGCAGTATTCACCAAGTTGTCACTGCCATGACAGAAATGTCATCAACTGTAGAAGAAGTAGCGCGCAATGCTAATATGGCGGCCAACTCTGCAAATAGTGCCAATGGGCAAGCGGTCGAAGGTCAGCATATTGTTGACCAAACGACTACATCCATTAGCCAGCTCGCCAGTGATGTTGACAATGCCAGCACAGTCATCCTTAAAGTTCAGCAAGACAGTGTCGCCATTGGTAGTGTCTTGGATGTTATTCGTGGTATCGCCGAGCAAACAAATTTACTTGCGCTTAATGCGGCTATTGAAGCCGCACGTGCTGGTGAACAAGGTCGTGGTTTTGCGGTTGTTGCCGATGAAGTAAGAACCCTCGCCAGTCGTACTCAGGAATCAACTAGCGAGATTCAAACCATGATCGAGAAACTCCAGGCAGGCTCTAAGGATGCCGTTGATGTAATGGAAGCCAGTCGCACACGTGCAGATGAAACCGTAACGCTAGCCAATAAAACAGGTGCATCTTTGCGTGACATAACGGCTGCAGTTAGTACTATTAATGACATGAATATTCAGATTGCCAGCGCGGTAGAAGAACAAAGTTCTGTTACCAATGATGTGAACCGTAATATTGTTGAAATTAATACCATCGTTGATGCTAGTGCGGAAGGATCTGAACGAGTAATGCAATCAAGTGAAACATTAAATAACCTCACAATCGAATTAAACAGCCTCGTTGGTCGTTTTAAACTCTAATCATTTTTTAGGAATCAAAATAGCGCGCCAGGAATTCTGCAAAGGATACTTCAGCGTTGTAGGTTACGTAAAATACCGAGGTAACTATTGTTTATAAACGATAGTGATCATCAGCTTGCTCTTGATCAGCAATTCTACGAACCTGTCTCATAGCATCATAATTGTTTTTATAGGTAGCTGCATACAGCACTCGCCCATTACAGCAGTGAGCTAACGTGAATCCGTAGCTTTCCTCGCGCACTTCAATAGAATATCGTGGGAGCGATTTAATTTTGGGGTATAGCTGTGAATAAACAATTTCTGAAAAAAACATAATACCACTGGGTTTACGTGGTTTTAGATGCTCGAACAATGCAGCTCATCCTTGAGCGCACGATCATTTGTTATTACTTAATCGGCGAACGGATGCCTACGCACGATTGTTTCAACACGATCAGGCCCTGTTGAAATAATGTCTGCAGGTGCGCCCACAAGTTCTTCAATACGCGTAATATAGTTACGTGCATTCTCAGGCAAGTCATCAAAACTCTTTGCACCAACTGTCGATTCCGTCCAACCAGGCATGTCTTCATAGATAGGTTCGCACTGATAAAAAGCATCTGCCCCAATTGGGTTAACTTCATGAATTTTATCTTGGTACTTATAACCGGTACAAATACGGATTGTTTTCATGCCATCAAGTACGTCAAGCTTAGTGATACACATGCCTGTCATACTATTGATGCGAATGGCTCGGCGTAACGTTACTGCATCTAACCAACCACAACGGCGTGGTCGCCCCGTTGTTGCACCAAATTCTGCGCCCTTTTCAGCCATGTGACGACCATTTTCATCGGTATGTTCATCTGTGCCATCGAATAATTCTGTTGGGAAAGGTCCGCCACCCACACGTGTTGTGTACGCTTTTACAATACCTAAAATGTAATCTAGATCTTTCGGGCCTGTACCACTACCGCATGCAGCACCACCTGCGGTTGTGTTACTCGATGTGACAAAAGGATATGTGCCGTGATCAATATCTAGTAAGGTACCTTGCGCACCTTCATACATGACATTTTCACCACGTTGGCGCGCTTGGTATAGCAGCTCTGGAATATCATCAACCATTGCAAGCAAACGATCACGTTGCGCCATAATGCCGTCATAGACTTCTTGGTAATCGACTGCATCAACTTTGTAGTAATTCACGAGTGCAAAATTATGGTATTCCATAACGTCTTTTAATTTAGCGGCAAATTGTTCTACGTTAAACAAGTCTCCCAAACGAAGACCGCGTCGTGAGACTTTGTCTTCGTAGGCCGGGCCAATGCCACGCCCTGTTGTGCCAATGGCTTTTTTACCGCGTGCGATTTCACGCGCTTGATCTAAAGCAATATGATATGGAAGAATCAGAGGACATGCTTCACTGATTTTTAAACGTTTGCTAGCGGGAATACCTGCAGCTTCAAGTTCATCTATCTCAGTAAACAATGCTTCAGGTGATAACACCACACCATTACCGATCAAACAAAGAACGTTTTCACGCAAGACCCCTGACGGAATCAAATGTAAAACTGTTTTCTTGCCATCAATAACTAGGGTGTGGCCTGCATTATGTCCACCTTGAAAACGCACCACGGTAGAAGCCTGGTCTGTTAATAAATCAACAACCTTACCCTTACCTTCGTCACCCCAGTGAGCACCAATTACAACAACATTCTTAGCCATGCCAAATTGCCTGTATATAAAATAAAAAAACCGATTGCACTCGAAGCCATCTAGGCGACATTTAAAGTGCAACCACCTCCCAACCATCATTTTTCATTACCAGTTGACGGTCACAACCTAAATCTGAGGCTGAACCAACTTGATCTGGTAATTCTACAATGACGCACTCTCCCGCTTCACGAAGTTCCGTGATAGCTAATAATAATTCCGCTCCATTTCCTGACGGTGCAAAAATTCCCGTCTGAGCTATGACCGCTGTTTTAGTCATATCAAGTAAACATTTTAAATCAGTACTAAAGCCCGTTGCTGGTCGTGCATGACCAAAGTCTTCACCGATATTATCGTAACGACCACCCCAAGCAATGGCTTGTCCTTGACCTGCAAGGTAAGCGCTAAACATCACCCCGTTGTGATAGTGATAACCGCGCAACTCTGCCAAATCAATAAACAGACGTGTTTCAGGTGCCAGTGTTTGCAGTGCCTGTGCAATCCCCGCAAGATTTTCAAGCGCATCTAGCACGGGTTGGCCAGCACCGGCTAATGCTTGTTGTGCTGTTTTAATTACACCAACATCGCCATTTAAATCAGCCAAGGCACGTAACATAGACGAAACATCTGCATCCAAAGACCAATCAGCCAACATCGCTTCAAGTTCAGGTATAGCTTTGCGTTGCAATACTTCAAATAAAGCCGCTTCACGTTCATCATCGAGGCCAGCTTGATTTGCCAGTCCACGATAAATACCTACGTGGGCAAGGTCAAGGTATGCATCTGAAATACCTGTTTTGTTCAAGGTTGCTAACATCAAGCGAATGATTTCAATATCACTGTTGATGCTTGATGAACCATAAAGCTCAGCACCGCATTGAATTGGACTACGGCTGGCTGCAAAATCATCAGAACGAGTACGTAGCACTGTTCCTATATAACAAAGACGATTCGGCGCATCTTTCTTTAACTGGTGAGCATCCATGCGCGCAACTTGCGGCGTCATATCAGCTCGTATACCCATTTGACGACCCGAAATCTGATCTGTCAGGGTGAATGTTTGTAATTTCAGATCATTACCCATGCCTGTTAGCAATGAATCAAGGAAATCCACAAATGGCGGGGTAACTTGTTGATAACCCCAGCTACGCATTTGATCGATAAGTGTGCGATGCAGCGCTTCAAGCTGTTCAGCCTGCTCCGGCAACAGTTCCTCAATCCCTTCTGGTAATAACCATGCTTCCTGTGATTTCATCTTTTTCTTCATCTTTTAATGTATTACGTAGAGCAGAATAACGCCAATCACCATGCTCATTAAACCAGAAATTCGCAATGACTTGTCGTCCATTTCCAACATTTTGAGTAAAACACTCCGCATCGTGTGAGGGCTCAAAAACGGCAAAATCCCCTCGATAACTAGCATTAATGCGATCGCAATTAACAGTTCTTGCCACATATCAATATGCTGTTCCACAAAAAAGCCGAGCAAAATGATCGGCTGCACGCCAATCCATCTTGCCCGGACTGTTATGCGCCGCGCAGTTTATCACTGCGCGGCACGATTTTCCCTATTTTTTCGCTCTTGAGCCACTAAAGTACTTAAAGAATTCCGAATCAGGTTGAACTAGAATCACGTCGCTCTTATTACTGAAAGACTTCTTGTACGCTTCTAGGCTACGATAAAACGAGTAAAACTCCTTATTTTTACCGTAAACATCAGCATATGTCTTCGCTGCTGCTGCATCACCATTACCGCGGGTGGTCTGAGCTGTAGAATAAGCTGTTGCCAAAATCGTCGTATATTTACGATCGGCATCGGCTCGAATACGCTCACCTTCAGCACGTCCATTTGCGCGACGTTCACGAGCAACCCTGTCACGCTCAGTACGCATACGACTAAAGACGTTCTCGCTGATATCATCTTCAAAATCAACACGTTTAACACGCATATCGATGATTTCAATACCGTATTTTTCTACTTCCATTTTGACATTCGCCGTCAAAATATTCATTACAGCATCACGTTCGCCGGCAACAAGATCTTGAATCGTCCGTTTACCAAATTCCTGCGTCAATTGACGTCTAACAATCGGGTCGAGACGTAAATTAGCCTGTCGAACATCACCTGCCATTGTAATGAAGTATTTCTCTGGATCACCAATGCGCCATTTAACAAACGCGTCAACAAGAACGTATTTCTTCTCATTGGTAATAATACGCGTAGTTCGCGCGTCCATGGTTTGCAAACGTGCATCAAACTTACGAACGTTATTCACAAAAGGTAGCTGTAGATAGATACCTGGTGTGTAGTCACTGCGCACAATCTCACCAAGACGGAATTTTATCGCTTTCTCACGCTCATCAACCGTGAAAATAGACACGCTAGCTAAACCAAGAACGATAGCGGCAATGATTAATATAGGTCGACTATTCATTAGCGGCTCCCCCTGCTTTCTGGTGCAACAAACTGTCTAGGTGAAGACGATGTTGATGATTCTAATTCGTTCGGAGACCAATCGGTCTTATCATCGGAGTTCTTAGAACGATCTGCTTGCTGAATAATTTTATCAAGTGGCAAATACAGTAAATTATTACCGCCCCCCTTAGCTTCAGTCATAATCTTGGTACTGTTACTTAACACAGATTCCATCGTTTCGATGTAAAGACGTTCACGTGTTACTTCTGGCGCACGTTCATATTCTTTTAAAAGCTGGTTAAAACGACTCGACTCACCGATAGCAGAGCTAGTAACGCGTGCTCTGTAACCCTCTGCATCTAAGAGTGTACGCTGTGCCTGACCTGTTGCCTTACCAACAACATCATTTTGATATGCCTGCGCTTCGTTTTTGTAACGCTCTGCATCGGCTTGCGCTTTTACTGCGTCCGCAAATGCTGCTCGAACCTGTTCAGGCTCTTTTGCAGTCTGCATATTGAACGACGTAATTTCGATACCCGTTTTGTAGGTATCCACAATTTTTTGTACTAAATCACGCGCACGCACACTGACTTCTGTACGGCCATCTTTAATGACATAGTCCATGCCGTTTTTGCCAACAATTTCGCGTACTGCAGATTCTGTTGCAAGGCGTAATGAGGTAGTCGGTGTCGCATCACTAAAAACAAAGTCACGTGGATCTTTAATTTGGTACTGAACTTCAAATCGCACATCAACAATATTTTCATCTTGTGTCAGCATGTACGACTCTTCAACATTTTTACCAATCGACAATGAACGAATTGTATTCACGTCTACACGCAATACTTTTTCAAAAGGTCTAGGTAAACGAACATTAAAGCCCGGTTGAATCGTTTCAACGTACTGACCAAAACGCAGCACAACACCACGTTCTTTTTCGTTAATGATGTAACTGGAATCAATGGCCAACCAAACAACGATAGCGATAATCACTAACAGCCCCATACCTGAGCCGCTCATACCGTCACCGGATGAACTACTGCTACCACCGCCGCTGCCGCCACCGAATAATCCGCCCATTTTCTTACGCAGATTTTGAACAACTTCGTCTATATCAGGTGGTCCCTGATTTTTACCACCGTTACCCCAAGGGTCACGATCGTTTCCGTTGCCTGAGCCACCAGGTTCATTCCAAGCCATGTCTAACTCCAGTTATTGTATGAATACCAATAATATAATTTAATGCATCGATTGTAAGTTGCCCCTGCTAAGGCTGCAACCTTATTAAATAAGTCATTTTATGTTAGTGCTCAGCCATGTTGCGACTATCATACTTGTCGTAGTCTTCACCTTCAAACACTTCCTGTGGCTGATATAAATCAGGTTGTTCATAACAGACTTCGTGCAATACTTTGCGTAAGTTATCCATGCCCGCGCCCGTCACGGCTGAAACCCATACCCGCCATACTTTTCCAGCTTCATCCCGATCTACTCTTGCTGTAGCATCAGGTAATAAATCAATTTTGTTATAGATAATTATTTGCGTCACTTTATCCGCTTCAATCTGGTCGAGTACAATATTAACCGAACTGATATTTTCAGCACTTCGCTCACTGCTGGCATCAACAACATGTAAAAGTAAATCTGCTTCTCGTGTCTCTTCCAAGGTTGAATGAAACGCTGTTACCAAGTCATGCGGTAAGTGCCGAATAAACCCAACCGTGTCGGCTAATACAATTTGTTCATTTTGCCCAAGATCAACACGTCGCATCGTTGGGTCTAATGTTGCAAACAATTTATCTTTCACTAAAACATTTGCGCCAGAAATACGATTAAACAATGTTGATTTACCCGCATTCGTGTAACCAACCAACGATACTGTTATCGCATCGCGACGTTTCCGGTTCCGTCGGCCTTGCTGACGTTGACCTTGTACTTTAGCCAGTCGTTTACGAATGGTCTTAATTCGTACTGATAATAAACGACGATCTGTTTCTAATTGTGTTTCACCCGGTCCACGTAAACCAATACCACCCTTTTGTCTTTCAAGGTGTGTCCAGCCACGGACTAAACGAGTAGAAAGATGTCTTAACTGTGCAAGCTCTACTTGTAGCTTACCTTCATGTGATTGAGCACGTTGCGCAAAAATATCAAGAATCACACCAGTACGATCTAACACACGACACTTAAGTAACTCTTCTAAATTTCGTTCTTGCGATGGACTTAGTACGTGGTTAAACAAAGCGACGTCGGCACAATGTTCCTCACACGCTATACGGATTTCTTCGGCCTTACCACTCCCCACAAAATAACGCGGGTGCGGACTACTCCGGCTACCTTTCACAACAGCAATTGGGATCGCACCAGCTGAGGTCACCAATTCTCGAAATTCATCAAGCTCTTCGCGACTATCTTCTTGTGGAAATTTAAGATGAACTAAAATTGCACGTTCACCGCTACGGGGACGATCAAACAATGGTATCCCCGGCGGTCAACAATGGCTTATTTATTACCTGCGTCTTCTTCAGTTCCTGGAACCTTGACGTTACGTGAAGGTACGACAGTTGAAATTGCATGCTTGTACACCATTTGGCTGACGCTGTTTTTTAACAGCACCACAAATTGATCAAATGAATCGATTTGACCCTGTAGTTTAATGCCATTGACTAAAAAGATTGAAACAGGGATCCGCTCTTTGCGTAATGCATTCAGAAATGGATCTTGTAATGTTTGGCCTTTATTCATGTCGTACTCCTTTATTATAGTTTTTATGGGCCTTCATGAGGCCGACGATCAAGGCTTCATTTACTGCCTGCAAAAAAATACTCTAAAATGTTAAAAAAACTCGGTAAATCCATCATGCCGAGCACCTACTATAACAAAAACATTGGACGTATTAACCCGTTATATTCAAGGATATTGGGCTATTTGACAGCCTTTTCAAGACTTGGTCTAACAAATTATCAGATAAGCTATCAAATCGCTGTATCGACTCATCCCCACGAAGCCAGGTCAATTGGCGTTTTGCTAGCTGTCGCGTGGCAAAAATAGCCTTATCTGTTGCTTCAGACAATGAACATTCGCCACTTACGTACTGCCAAAACTGCCTATAACCAACTGTTCTAACGGAGGGCATGTCCAAATTCAAGTCTCCCCGTTGGTACAATGCTTCGACCTCATTAACAAAACCAAGTTCCAGCATCATTCTCAAACGGCGTTCTATGCGTTCATGTAACAGACTTCGGTCATCCGGACTGATTGATAACTTGATGGCCTGATAAGGGAAAACCGACTCTGGCTCAGCCTTATATAATTCCGTCATCGTCGTGCCAGTTATGGCATGAACCTCAAGTGCCCGTTGGATACGTTGCGGATCATTAGGGTGAATACGCTCAGCTGCCACGGGGTCAATCACTGCTAATTTTTGGTGCATACCAGACCAGCCAATTTGTTGCGCTTCTGCTTCAAGCTGCAAACGCACTTGTGGATCAGCGGCAGGCAACGGCGACAAGCCATATTCTAATGCGCGGTAATACAACATCGTGCCGCCGACCAATACCGGTAACCGGCCTGCTTCGGTAATTTGTTTCATTTCACGCAAGGCATCATCACGAAACTCTGCGGCTGAATAACGCTCCGCCGGATCACGAATATCAATTAAGCGGTGCGGTGCTTTAAGTAAGGTTTCCGCATCAGGCTTCGCTGTACCAATATTCATGTCGCGATAAATTTGCCCCGAATCAACACTGATCAATTCAACAGGTAAATGTTGCATCAACGCCATTGCGAGATCGGTTTTACCTGACGCAGTTGGCCCCATGATAAAAAGTGCAGGCGGTAACAAGTTAGGTGTTGTCATCTGTTACATTTACTCTGAAAAGAGTTGCTCTAATCGACTTGCGTCTAAGCTTAATAACCAATCGGCTTGTTCATTCAATTCAACCGCATCTATGAGTTTTGCTAACCATGTTTGTAAACCTTGCAGCCCTTTGGGTAACGACGTTGTTAGTGCCGCGCTCTGCGCAAGTTTTTCAAGCGAAAGTTCATTTTGATCCAGTAAACCCAATAAAGCCAATCCCAACGATGCTTGTTCTGCTTGTTGCAACACAACGGGTGCGCGACGTAATAATGCTGTATTGTCACCCATGACAGTTATCTCAAAACCAAGCTGAGTAATTTTTTCAAATGATTTTTCAATTAAATCAGCTTGTCCATCTTTTAAAGCCAACCTTTCTGGCAATAATAAAGGTCGTGCAACAATTCCCTGCTGATCAAATTCATTTTTTAATCGCTGTAAATAAGCCTGTTCCAATAAATGCCGTGCATCAATTAACCAATGCTGAGAAGATTTTTTGCATAACAAAAAACGCTCTGCTAACACACTGACGACATCGCCGAATGGATGTTCTGCATCGTTTGAGACTACCTGATGCAAAGGCCGTGCATAAACGGTTGGACGTTCCCTTACCTCACTAGCAATAGCGGCCACCTCACTCACAACAGGCGTCGTTGCTAATTCACTCGCTACCTGCCCTTGTAGTGCGCCTTGTATAGCTGAATATAAAAAGTCATGGACGTTACGGCCATCACGAAAACGGACTTCGTGTTTCGTCGGGTGAACATTCACATCCACCAACACCGGATCAATTTCAAGGTGTAAACAGTAACTGGCAAACCGACCTTCTGGTAATTGTTCGCCGTAAGCTTGGCGTATTGCATGGGATAGAACGCGATCTTTAATGATGCGACCATTGATATAAACATATTGCCGATCTGTCTGCGTGCGATGCAAACTTGCAGGTGCAGCAAGACCTTTTAAACGTAGCCCATCTGCTTCACCCGCGACGGTGTAGGCAAACGCGACAAAATCTTGACCAAATATTCGCGCTAAACGTTTTTGATAAGATTCATCATCTGTTGCTGCGGCCACTTTAAGTATTTGCCGATCATTATGGCGTAACTGAATCGCAACATCCGAACGCGCCATCGCAATGCGCTGCACTACATCTTGAATATGTGAAAACTCTGTTTTAGCGGCGCGCATAAAACGTCTACGTGCAGGCGCGTTACAAAATAAATCATCCACAACCACGGTTGTGCCGATAGGATGCGCGGCAGGATGAACCTCACTTATTTCACCCGACTCGGCCACCTCAACACGACTTGCCTGCGTGGCATCATAACGGCGACTGATAATTTGTAACCTAGAGACTGATGCAATGCTTGGCAATGCTTCACCGCGAAAACCAAGGCTCACGAGGTGTTCTAGATCAAACAAACTGCTGACTTTGCTGGTGGCATGTCTGGATAATGCTAAGGCTAAATCTTGTTCGTAAATCCCAATGCCATCATCTTGGATTCGAATACTTTGCAAACCACCTTGTTCTATATCGATATCAACCCGTTTTGCGCCCGCATCCAAACTATTCTCAAGCAACTCCTTCACCACAGAGGCTGGGCGCTCAACCACTTCGCCGGCTGCAATCTGATTAGCAAGCTGGACAGGTAACTGTTGAATATGGTGATCGATGGATGAACTCATAGTGCTAGCTTAAATCAAAGCTGGCAAAAGGGTAAGGACTTAACTGTCGCTGGTTTCAACCGGTATTTGCAAAATATCACCCACTTTGACGGCATCGCCTTTAAGATGATTAACATTTCGCAAACTGGTGACAGGCACCTGATATTGCTGAGCAATGGCTGAAAGCGTTTCACCCGACTGAATCACGTGGCGACGCGCTAAATGCGTACCCGGTGGTGGGAAACGATGAAAATATTTACGCACACCTTGCATCAAGGCATTCGCTAATTTCTGTTGATAAGCGTTTGACAGCAGCTTACGTTCTTCTTCAGGGTTTGAGATAAACGCGGTTTCTACCAAGACAGATGGAATGTCTGGTGATTTTAAAACCATAAAGCTAGCTGACTGTACCCGACGTTTATGCACTTTACCGACACGCTTTAGTCCACCTAAAATGTGATCAGCCACATCTAAACTCGCTTCAAGACTAGCCGTTTGAGATAGATCTAATAAGACTGAAGCAAGCAAATCATCTTTATCATCTAAACTCACGCCGCCGATTAAATCCGCTTTGTTTTCACTCTCAGCTAACCAACGTGCCGCTTCACTGGTCGCACCACGTGGCGACAAGGTGTAAACAGATGAACCCTTGGCTTTTTTATTATGAAAAGCATCCGCATGAATTGAAATAAAGATGTCTGCGCGTTTTTCGCGCGCCTTCTTAACGCGACCACGAAGACTTATATAGTAGTCACCGTCACGAATCATGACAGGACGCATACCGGGTTCTTTATCAACCAAGGTTTTTAAGCGGCGTGCAATGGCTAATACAACATGTTTTTCACGGGTGCCGCGGTAACCGCGCGCACCAGGATCTTCACCGCCATGTCCTGCATCAATCGCGATCACAACATCGCGTAATTTTTGTTTCGCTTGTTTTTTAGCAATGGGTCGAGCGCTCTTAACAGCTTTCTTATGCTTTTTATCTTTCACATGATAAAGGTCAAGTACCAGACGATCGCCATATTCGCCGTAAGGCTTAAGAATAAAGCTCTTAGGTTTCATTGTTGTCTTGGTATCTAGCACGATACGAAGATCTGTACCATTACGTCCGCCACTGCGAATACTTTTAACCGGGCTATTGACCAAATCAGTCACCAGCTCGTTACGCACACCGGTGTTCTTTAAATCAATCACGATTCGATCAGGATCAGGCAAGGTGAACAGGCTATGTTCAGAAGGACCACTGAGGTCAAAAACAAGTCGGGTATGATCAGGTGCAGGCCATAAGCGAACGCCGATGACTTCAGCCTGCCCGGCTAGTGCTGGCAAGCTTGTGAACAACAATATGGCAATCCAAATCTTTCTCATGCCACGCACCTCTATTAACAAGAAATCATATTAATATTAAGTATATACACGGTGATCTTAAAAAACAACATTAGATGTAGCGTGGGAGATAATCGGGATTTCTAAGGATTTCCGAGGGTTTTCAACATGTTTTTGCCTGCATCACTTTTCGCCGACACGAAGACGTCCCGCGAGCGACCATCATGGGACAATTTCAGCAATAAATCAGGGTCAGGCAGCATCCGCCCGCCTTTAACTGGCCATTCCACAAGGCATAAACTCTCTGGCACGAAGTAATCACGTAGCCCCATGTACTCCAATTCCTCAGGGTCAGAAAGCCTATATAAATCAAAGTGATATATGTATTTCGAGTCTACTTGATAAGGCTCGATCAAGGTAAAAGTCGGACTTTTTACAGCACCATCATGGCCTAAAGCACGAATTAAACCCCGTACCAAGGTCGTTTTGCCGGTACCCAGATCGCCATCCAGATAAATGCGCCCTTGCCCACCGCTGGCCTGCGCCAATTGTGCGCCCAGTTGCTGCATTTGATGGTCTGAATCAATACGAAATTGCATCATGATTAGCCAAATTGTGCCGGATTAACGGTTTCACGCAGCATCGCAATCACATCACTTGCCAGTAATCCGCGCTCACCGTCCTGATGCGCTACTGTGTCCGCCGCACTGCCATGCACACAAACACCTAAGCGCGCGGCCAATGCTTGCATGGCATCGCCCTGAGTACGCTGTGCCAACAAACCCGCAATCACGCCCGTCAAGACATCGCCCATACCACCTGAGGCCATGCCCGGATTACCTTCATAACACAGTCCAATTGGTATATCTGGCGAAGCCACTAACGTGCCCGCGCCTTTTAATACAACGGTGCCACCGTAACGGCGCTGAAGTTCAGTGACCGCCGCAAAGCGATCTTGCTGAACCGTGGCTGTGTCCGTGCCCAACATACGGGCGGCTTCGCCTGGATGCGGCGTTAAAATCCACTGCGTACGTGAAACGGGTTCTTCAGCGAGTAGATTAAGGGCATCAGCATCAACAACCATCGGTCGATCTTGTTCCAATACCGCAGACAACATTTGCTTTGACCAATCTGACTGGCCAAGTCCCGGCCCAATCGCAATCACTGAGGCTTTTGCCAGTAATGGTTTTAAAGCCGCGACACTGTCAACCGGGTGGCACATCAATTCTGGGCAGGCTGCACTGATGTTGGCGGCATGCACTGGTCTTGTTGCAACACTCACCAAACCTGCACCAACCCTTGCAGCAGCTTCTGCGGCTAAACGCACTGCCCCACTCATGCCTGACTCACCACCAATCACCAATACATGACCACATTGACCTTTGTGCATATCGCGGGGGCGTGGACCAAGCAAATGTCCTAAGCCTTTAAAACCAAGCCGCGAACAAGAAGGACGAATTTTCATTAAAACATCAGGTGGCACACGGCAATCGTTATAAACCAACTGCCCTGCATGACGAGGCCCGGCGCCGGTCATCAAACCGCGCTTCATGCCAATAAAGGTCACGGTTAAATGCGCGTTCACCGCAACACCTAAAACGGAGCCTGTGTTGGCATCCAACCCCGAGGGCATATCAAGCGCCAAGACGCCTGCATGACTATTGTTAATCGCCGTAATCGCGGCAGCCCAATCGCCGGTAACATCGGTGTTTAAGCCTGTGCCCAACAAAGCATCCACCACGATTTCGCTACCACCTAAATCCAGATCGGCTGTAAACGGTTCTATCTCGCCACCGGCTTCTTGCCAACGTTGCGCCATGGTCAGCGCATCACCTTTAAGCCGTGCAGCATCGCCCACTTGCCAAAGCCGTACCTCATAACCGGCCGCGCGCGCTAAACTTGCTACAACAAAGCCATCGCCACCGTTATTGCCGGTGCCCACAAGCACAGCAATTCGGCGCGCCCTTGGCCATTTTTCATGCATGGCATCAAATGCGGCCTTACCGGCGTTTTCCATTAGGCTTGCACCGGCGATGCCAAACGACTCGATCGCAAGGCGATCAAGCTCCCTAACTTCTTCGGCTGTGTATAAGGCATTCGGTAAACGGCGCATAACCGGTATCATAGCACTATGACTAAAAAATCCTCACCGACTTTACCCGATTTTTCTGACACCACGCAGATGGCTGCGCTTGCCGATGAGATTAAACAATGGGGCAAGCAACTCGGCTTTCAACAAGTGGGGATTGCTGACATCGATTTATCCAAGCAAGAAGGTTTTCTTAATAGCTGGCTTGAAGAAGGTTTTCAGGGTGACATGCACTACATGTCCAAGCACGGTACAAAACGTAGCCGCCCTGCTGAATTAGAACCCGGCACCTTGCGCGTTATCTCCGTGCGTTTAGATTACTTGCCCAATGCCGCCGACATGGATAGCGTGCTCGCCGATCCACAGCTCGCTTATATTTCACGTTATGCCGTTGGGCGCGACTACCACAAACTTATCCGCAACCGTTTACAAAAACTCGCCAATAAAATCACCGATAAAATTGGCGAGTTTGGTTACCGCGCTTTTACCGACAGCGCACCCATTTTAGAAAAAGCCCTCGCCAACAAAGCTGGCCTTGGTTGGTTAGGCAAACACACCAACCTCATTAACAGCGAGACGGGCTCGTGGTTTTTTCTGGGTGAATTATTTACTGACTTACCCTTACCCACTGATGAAGCGGCTAGCGATCATTGTGGAACATGCCAAGCCTGTATAGATATTTGCCCAACCCAAGCCATCATCGGGCCCAACCGACTTGATGCACGACGTTGCATTAGTTACCTCACCATTGAAATGCGCGGCACCATCCCTGTCGAATTTCGAAAACAAATCGGTAACCGTATTTATGGTTGTGACGATTGCCAACTCGTCTGCCCATGGAACCGCTTTGCACAACTCTCACAAGAAATCGATTTCATGCCACGTCACTCACTCGACCAAGTGAGTTTGGTTGAGCTGTTTAACTGGGATGAAGCCACCTTTCTTGAACGCATGGCCGGCAGCGCAATAAGAAGAATTGGGCATGCGTGTTGGCTACGCAATATTGCCGTGGCCCTAGGTAATGCAACCACATCTGAAGAAATCGTTAATGCCTTAAAAAATAGAGAAAATCATGATTCCGAATTAGTGCGCGAACATGTAAAATGGGCTTTAGCACAACACGCAGATTAGAATTTGAAGCGCCAATAGACGGCAATTCCACTCATAGACGAATATCTTTCTATTGGTTCAATATTATTGATTTGTATATATCAGTCAATCATTAGACAATAGACGCCTTTTTTTCGTACGGAACAAGACATTGCAGTCCATACTTTTACGCCTACTACCCTTTTTACGCTGGTTTCCCATGTCCAAAGAGGGGATCAAGACAGACTTGATCGCCGGTATCACTGTCGCCCTTGTCCTCGTACCGCAGAGCATGGCCTACGCGCAACTGGCTGGTCTTCCGGTTGTTTATGGCCTGTACGCGTCGTTTATCCCCGTTATTATCGCGTCACTTTGGGGATCATCTAGTCAATTACACACCGGCCCTGTGGCCATGTTGTCACTGATGTCCGCGGCAGCCCTTATTCCATTTGCCACACCCGGCTCAGCTGCTTTCATCGAATTATCGGTGATGTTAGCGCTCATGGTCGGCGTATTACGTCTAACCCTTGGCGCGCTTAGCCTCGGTGCCATCGTTAACCTGCTGTCTAGCCCAGTGATTGTCGGCTTCACCAATGCCGCCGCTTTAATCATTGGCCTGTCCCAGCTAAGCAAGGTGATCGGTGTGCCGTTCCCTCGCACTGAATCTTACCTGGCCGATCTTTGGCGCGTGGTGCTGCAAATACCTGAAGCCCATATCCTGACAGTTGTACTCGCCGCCGGCGCTTGGATCTTGATTGAAGGCTTGCGCAAAAAGAAGCCTAACCTACCCAGTGTTTTAATTGCGGTTGTCGTCGCAACCTTGTTGAGTGCCGCTATCGGATACGAACAAAAAGTGACCATCGATCTTAATCAGATCACTGACAAGCAAGAAGTTGAAAATCTGCGCAGTTACCAAGATGGGCGCAAACGCATGGCAGACATCACCACTGATCTGGCCAGCCTTTCGCAACGTGCCGATGCAGCCGAACGTGAAGGTGGCTTAGCATCCATCTCCGTCGCCTCAGCATTACGCGCACCTGAAGCCGCATTAGAATATGAATTCAATCTGCTCAAGACCAACGTTACTCGCTTGCAAGTCGAACTACATGCCCTATCCTTGCAAGCCGTTACAAATGCAGAAGGTGATGTAAATTATTACCCTAAAGATGAAGAACTTGCTGCGCCGTTACAAGGCGATGGCAAACGCTGGCGTTTCGCTGCTATCGAAGATGGCATGGTCACGCTTTCAGCCGGCGGTGATGTTGTCGGCGCGATCCCGCGCGGCCTACCTAGCCTAGCGGTCCCTGTCATCCAGTGGGATTTAGTTTTAGCACTACTACCAGCGGCCATCGTGATGGCATTGATTGGTTTCATGGAAGCAACGTCAATCTCCAGAGCCATCGCCACTAAAACCGGTGACCGGGTCGACACCAATCGCGAGCTAGTCGGTCAAGGCCTTGCTAACATCGCCGGTAGTTTCTTTAACTCTTACACTGTCAGCGGGTCCTTTTCGCGCTCTGCTGTGGCCGCGCGCATGGGCGCAGTGACGGGGCTGTTTGCCATTGTCAGTGCGCTTGCTGTTGTGCTGGTGTTGTTGTTCTTCACCCAATACTTGTACCACCTACCGCAAGCTGTGTTGGCGGTGATTGTTATGATGGCTGTGTTCAGCCTGATCCGTGTCAAACCGCTGGTACAGGCATGGCGCGCAGATCGCATTGGCGCCATTATCGGTATCATCACCTTCTTTGCCACATTAATCATGGCGCCAGCGATTGCCAATGGCATTCTTCTCGGCATCATTTTGACCGTGCTGGTATTCCTGATTCAAACCATGAAGCCACGTGCCGAAATCGTTTCACGTAAACCCAATGGCACGCTCGGTGGTATTAAGGCCAACAACCTCAAACCAATGAGCGAAGATTTTGTGCCAGTGCGATTCGACGGTTCATTAACCTTTATCAATGTCGCCTACTTCGAAGACATTATTCTCGAAGCACTTTCCGATTTCCCAAAAGCCCATTCTATTTTAGTTATCGGTAGCGGCATCAATGACATTGACGCCTCGGGTGAAGAAAAAATTCGTGAGGTTGCAGCACGTTTACGCAAAGTTGGTGTTCGACTCGTGTTCAGTGGTATTAAACACCAAGTCTGCAGTATCCTTAAGAAAGCAAACATCGTCGACGAACTCGGCATAGACTCCTTTTACAGTGACAAAGAAAGCGCCCTACGTGCCTTACAAAGCGAAACGGCTAAACCTAAAGAAACGGAAGCTTAAAAAATGGCTTTAGATCAACTCAAAGCTTTTTTAGAAAAAATGCAGTCCGACCCTGAATTAAAAAATCAGGTACTCGCCACCGCCACGGCGGATGACGTTGCGCGCATTGCACTAAAGCTTGGTTTTGAATTTTCCGGTGATGAGCTATTAAGAATGTCAGGTCAGAAAGTGGGTAAGGTGACGGTTGTAAAAAATGATATTCCAGGAGAGTACTACTAATTTTTTTGATTAGCATTCAGTATAAAATGTCATAAATTTCTCAGTTTATTTTGCACGTAACTATTTACTGGCCAACAACAGTCCCTTGTTAACTAACCTTTCAATATCACTTTACTCTCTTTAATAAATAACCAACAGCGACTATTGCAGGAATGATAAGTAGTATCACTACCATTGGTACGCTTGACTTAATTGCTTCTACATTTAATGTATAAACTGTAATGACATCTGAAATATCAGTTAATAGCCTGACAGCAAGAATTAACAAAAGAGCTTTGTGAGACTTAAGCAGTAGAGCAATAATGATACCAAGTGCTACGGTAACATTTCTTGTAATGTATAACTGCGTAACATAATTCAACTCTGTTACATCTGGTATAAAGTCACCAGGACTCATGGCTGTGCCAGCCGAAAAGAAAAGCACCAGAAATATTTGTAGCAGTACAATAACCCACAACCAAATAGGCAAGAATTTATCAGTCTGTCCATTCATAGTAATTACCTTTGTTGTCATTTAGGAAGGCTTAGTCCAGACGGAAACCTATCTTCACCGTTACCTGATAGTGTGCAACCTTACCGTCAACAATATGACCACGCGTATCGAGCACCTCGAACCAATCCATGTTATGCAAACTTCCACTAGCCTTCGCAATGGCCTGCTCGATGGCATCATCGGTGCCTTTAGTGGATGTGCCGACAACTTCGATTTTTTTATAGACATGGTTAGTCATAACAATTTACTCCTCGGTCAGGTTTAATAATTTTTTCTGCCTAGTAATTGAGGAATGTAGTCTATCCCTCTTTTTATTACTATGCACTCTGCTCTTCATTAAAGATTAGCTTGTTCCCGAATGGATCTGAGATAGCCATATCACGAGTACCCCAAGGCATTTCTTGAATACCAGGTCGTGCATTTTTATAGCGCTTATCATTTAACGCTTTATGATAACCATCTAAATCTTCGGTCGTGATTCTTAACGATGCCCCTGGACTTGAATCACCATGGTGTTCGGAAAGGTGAATAATACAATCCCCCTTCGACAACTGCATATACAAGGGCGTGCCAGCTTCAAAGCGATGTTCCCAATCTATATTGAAACCAAGAAAATCGACATAAAATTCTTTGGCTTTAGCTTCATCAAAACTTCTTAGTATTGGTGTCGGGCTATGAAATTTCATAACTTTCTCGGTTTATTTGTAACATAACGGTTGTGCTAACAGGCGTGACAGACAAGTTTGCTTGATGGAGTGATTTGTTATGCATTCTCATTCTCTTTGTTTAAACAGGCGCCATTCCATTAGTGTTTATTAATAAAATTATAATAAAACACAAAAGAAATATGCTTATACCCGCTTTCCTTATTTTTGTTACAGTTATCTTTCCCTCTGTATCACTTTGATACTGATTGTTTTCGTTTTCTTCTTTATTTATGTTTTTTAACGCATTCAGCTTCCCGCTATTTGCTTCACTAAAACTTTTAAACATCCTAAATAGAGTTGTTACTGTTGCCAACCATGCAACGATAAATGCTGGTATCGCAATAAGCCATGCTAAATACCAAATTACTGCAATTAACTCATTCATTCTTATGCATAACGGTTGAGCTAACTGGCGCGCGCTTTTTGCGCGTCCATGTTAAGTGATTTGTTAGGTGAATTCCTTCTAACTATTAACCATGCGCAAACAAACCAAACCACGATTGCTGCAAGCATAGACAATAATGGCACAATTATTTGCTCATTATTTATGTTGCTAGAATATGAGGCAGGATCACCTATAAACCACCAATAGCCTAGAAACACATAAGGTATTGCAACAATTTCTGGAAAGAGCAATGTTTTAGGTCGGAGCAAATATTGCAAAATACCAATTGCTATTACGGCAACTACGGCTCCACAAATAATTGAATAGATTATATTAAAAATTAAAGTATCTAGAAATGTATTAACTTCTTGGCCACTAAACATGAATCCATCCATGAGTTCTCCAAACGGTACAAGTAGAAACAATGTATAAGCGTATGCATGACTCATAAGAGCACCAAGCATCAAGCAAACCACTAACGACAGTAAGAATGATTCTCTAATTTTATACCTAAGATCATTCATTAAATTCACCTAACTATAATTAGAGGGCCTAAAACGCCCTTTTGCTTTAGGCCTTATTATGATAAAAATTTGTGCTTGTTTTAAATGTCCGCTTTGTGTCATTACAGCTATTACCATGATTCTATTCTTGTTTTTACCACACTTTATGCCGATCTACCCAATTCCCCCTTGTATTCTCTGATATTATCCTTATATTAGTAAACACTGATACTTTAACGAGGAAATACACATGCCAGTAGTTGATTTAACCAAGGACACCTTACAGCCCACTATAGATGGCAACGACATTGTTGTTTTAGATTTCTGGGCACCTTGGTGTGGCCCATGTAAAGGCTTTGCGCCAGTTTTTGAAAAAGTTGCAGCTGAAAATCCAGATGTAACCTTTGCTAAAATCGACACAGAGGCAGAACAAGAGCTGGGGCAAATGTTCCAGATTCGTTCGATTCCAACGCTGATGGTTTTTCGCGAAAATATTATTGTTTTTTCACAACCTGGTGCGCTGCCTGAAGCGGCCTTAACCGAGATTGTCGGTAAAGTGAAAGAATTAAATATGGATGATGTGCGCAAGCAAATTGCTGAGCAAGAAAAAGCTAAGGCTTAATTTTTGCTGGTACTGCCATATAAAAAAAGCCCGTCAAAGACGGGCTTTTTTATTTGATAAATAATTCCTCTGCGTTCTCTGCGTCTTTGCGACCTCTGCGTTAACAACTCGATAAAAAAAGAAACAACTACCGTATAATTTAGATTCCTATTTATTCAACCCCTGCGCCAAACCGCCCCGTCTTTACATACTTTATCCACCGCATCCAGCCGCGTTTCATGTAAAGCCAATTCTTCTTCACTTGGTAGAAGCACTTTTAACGCGGGGCGATCACTGTCGAGACGACGAATTTTTTCTGCTTGTTGTACGCCACTGGCATCAATTGAACTGTCTAGCATCAATGCGCCCTGACCACCGGTCATGGCGAGATATACATCCGCTAAAATTTGCGCATCGAGTAAGGCGCCATGCAAGTCGCGTTGTGAGTTGTCTACGTCGTAACGTTTACAAAGTGCATCGAGTGTATTTTTTTGTCCGGGGTGTTTGTGCCGGGCCATGACGAGGCTGTCAATAATGACTGAGAGACTTTCAATGGTGTCTTTACTGCCGCAGCGTTTTAATTCCATGTTTAGAAAGCCAACATCGAACGGCGCGTTGTGAATAATTATTTCAGCGTCTTTTAGATAGTCGACCAAGTCGGCCGCCACTTCTTCAAAGCGCGGCTTATCTAATAAGCTTTCATTGCTAATACCATGCACTTCCATCGCGCCTGCATCAATTTCACGATCAGGTTGCAGGTATTGATGAAAGTCATTGCCGGTTAAGCGGCGGTTAACCATTTCCACACAACCGATTTCAATAATGCGATGACCATCGCTATGATCTAAACCGGTTGTTTCAGTATCGAGGACGACTTGTCTCATAATATTTTATTAACGCTCGTAAAGTAAAAATAAGTAATCATTAACTTATGCTTTGTTCAGCATTTCATCAACCGCATCGTTGGCGAGTTGATCAACCATTTCGTTTTCGCGATGACCACTGTGCCCTTTAACCCAATGCCAATCGATTTCATGCGCTTGCGCCGCTGTGTCCAGACGTTGCCATAAATCGACATTTTTAACGGTTTTTTTAGCCGCTGTTTGCCAGTTGCGTTTTTTCCAGTTCGGTAGCCATTCAGTTAAACCTTGTAAAACGTATTTTGAATCGGTTGTTAGCGCGACTTTACTGGGTTGCTTTAATGCTTCTAAGGCGCTGATCGCGGCCATGAGTTCCATCCGATTGTTAGTTGTGTCTGCTTCGCTGCCTTTTAGGGTTTTTTCTTTTCCATCAAAGCGTAACAACGCACCCCAGCCGCCTGGTCCCGGATTGCCTCGGCATGCGCCATCTGTAAAAATTTCAACTTGATCTGTCACTGTGAATTCCTCGGGTACTGGGTTCTGCCAGTCCACTATTAATAATTTTCTTACGTGCTGTTCGCCAACGTGGGCCTACCGGTGTAAAAGTGCTGGTTCGCTTACGTGCATCTAGAATATATACCCCAGCAAAAATATTTAACCATGATGGAATATACGTGTCCATGAAGGCTAACTTTTGCATGACTTTTTCATGCTGTATTGGCGGGCGGAAAAAAACACCTTTAGTGTGAACACAACTAAAGCCCAATACGCTCAGCCAATCTTTGACGCGAGCACGCCTATAAAATATGCCCGTCCAAGGTAGCTGTTTGCGCCAAGCACGGAAAGCACGGCTTATGCCCCAGCAGCTCATTGGGTTAAAGCCCAGTATAACAACATGCCCTTCTGGGATTAACACGCGATCAATCTCACGTAAGATTGCATGCGGATCGTCATCAAATTCAAGGCTATGGCTCAGTACACAGACATCGACGCTTTCGCTTGCAAAGGGTAAGTGCGAAGGATGTGCATAAATACCAGCGGTTAAGTCAGGGTCGGCTTCTAAGCGTATTTGGTGTGAAATTCGACTGGCTTTACAAAGCACCTCTGAACCGTGTGCGCCGATTTGCACTAAATGGTAGCCAAATAGGTCGGGTAACAATTCATTCAGCTGCGCTAACTCTGCTTGCGCTAAAAGCTGGCCCAGTGGGGTCTGGTACCAGTCATTAAATGCTTTGTAGGTTTGTTTAGGCATGCTTTCTCTGAGTAAAAGTCTTTATTTATCAAGTATTACACATAACTTTGTTTCAATGTGCCTTAATGTGACAAATCACTCAGTTCCACACAAGCGAATATGGTCTACTAAATACCCTATAAAAGAGAGTTGATTCCTAGCGCGGAGAAATCTACCATGTGCGACAACTATTTATGATGCTGTTTGTAAGGAAAAATTGTTCTATGTCTGTAAGAACTCGATTGCATGCTGCGAAGCCGCGTGTTTTAAGCTTAATGATCACCTCAATACTGCTAGCAGCTTGTACAACTAGCCCGACCCTATCAACAACGCCGCTGGCGACCACACCAGAATCTGTTGCTATCGAGAAGACGCTTGTTAGCGCCGATATCACCGAAATTGCCTTAGCTGATGTTGAACCGCTAATACAAACACCTGTTGAAGCTGCACCTGAAGCAGTGAACGACGTATGGGAACGCTTACGTAACAATTACTCACTGCCAGTTTTAGAAAATGCGCGCATTCAATCAGAAGTTGATTGGTTTGCACGCCATCCAACCTACATGGATCGCGTCAATGAACGCGCTGCCCCCTACATGCATTACATCGTCAGTGAAGTTGAAAAGCGTGGGATGCCGGGTGAGATTGCCTTACTGCCGATTGTAGAAAGTGCTTTTCAGCCATTTGCTTATTCACATGGTCGCGCCGCTGGTATTTGGCAGTTTATTCCTGGTACGGGTCGTCACTATGGCTTGAAGCAAAATTGGTGGTATGACGGTCGCCGTGACGTTTATGCATCAACGCAAGCTGCGCTCGATTATTTACAATACCTCAGCAACCTCTTTGATGGTGATTGGATGTTAGCCCTTGCGGCTTACAATTCAGGCGAAGGCACCGTACAGAAAGCCGTACGTCGCAATAAAAAGCGTGGCAAGCCGACACATTTTTGGGCATTGAACTTGCCAAAAGAAACTCGCAGCTATGTGCCAAAACTGCTGGCCATTGCAAAGATTGTAGAAAAGCCTGAACACTACAACATGAATGTTGCCTCGCTTGATAACACGCCCTACTTCCATCGGGTTGATACCAAGAGCCAAATCGATCTTGCACTGGCCGCTGAAATGGCTGATATCAGTCTTGATGAGTTATACAAACTTAACCCTGGCTTTAACCGTTGGGCAACGGCACCAAAAGGTCCGCACTACCTGCTGATTCCGGTTGATAAAGCCCCCGCCTTCGAGGCCAAACTTGCTGACTTACCCAGTGCTGAACGTATGCGTTGGAAACATCATAAAGTCAAATCGGGTGAAACCCTTAGCCAGATTGCTGACAAGTACCGCATCAGTCTGTCGCTATTAAAATCCAATAATAAACTGCGCCGTAATATGATTCGTGTCGGTCAAAATTTGGTAATTCCCGTAGCAGCGAAGAGTGCGCGTACTTATCGCCTTAGTGAAACACAGCGTAAACAGAAGATTTTAAATTCGCCTAAATCAGGCCGTTATAAAATTATTCATACGGTTAAGTCTGGTGATAATTTCTGGGATATCTCTCGTAAATACAAGGTCAGTGTTCGATCACTGGCTAAGTGGAATGCCATGGCACCGCGTGATGTATTACAACGTGGACAGAAATTGGTTGTTTGGACAAAGGTAGCGCACACAGCTTCGCGTTCTCCTACGCGCCAAGCATCGGTACCACGCAGCAAATCGATCATGCAAAAGGTTAATTATGTTGTGCGTCGTGGTGATTCATTGGCACGCATTGCATCACGTTTTCGTGTGAGTGTTTCTGACCTACTACGCTGGAACACCATTAAGAAAAATAAATACTTACAACCGGGTCAACGCATTAAGCTATTTGTCGATGTCACGAGCCAAAGTAGTTAAGCAGTTCTTTAGCTAGGCACGGCTTCAATAGCCTGATTGACCTTCTCTATTAGGTTATCCATTGTTGCGCAGTGTTTGATTGTTTCTGATGAGACGAGCAATTCCACCTCGCCTGCTCGTGATAAGAAAAGCGCGGGCAGTTCAACGGCCGTTTGCGGGTATTTTTTAATAAACTCATTGCGGTGCAAAAATTCCAGTTCCGCATCAAGCGAATCTAAATAATCACGCCATTGATCGCGCATGCCAAGATGGCCATGTGTCAACATACACAACTGGCAATCATAGGTATCAGGTGAAATCAGCTTGTGTGCCATGTCGCTAACTAAATTAAATAAACCACTGTCTGCGTTGTAAACAAAAACAACAGTATCTGTTTTACGAAGCGGCATAGAGATGACATCTTACCGTGTGCGTTGAAGAGAAACTGGTAGGCTCTGGATACTGATCATGGCAGGCTTGCACGGCGTGAGCACAACGCGGATGAAAATGGCAGCCCAAAGGCGGGTTCAGTGGTGATGGTAAGTCACCTTCTAGCTGTATGACTTCTTTTTGTGTCGCGGCATCAATCACAGGTACTGCTGATAACAACGCTTGTGTGTAAGGGTGCTGGGGACTGTGCAACACCTCTTCAACGCTGCCCTGTTCAACAATACGCCCCAAGTACATGACCGCAACTTCATGCGCCAAATACTCAACGACTGAAATATTATGCGTAATGAACAAGAACGATAACTGCAAATCCGATTGCAGTTGTTGTAATAAATTCAGTATCTGTGCTTGTACAGACACATCCAGCGCGCTGGTTGGCTCGTCACAGACGATAAGCTTAGGGTTAACGGCAAGCGCGCGCGCAATACAAATACGTTGTCGCTGACCACCAGAGAACTCATGCGGATAACGATTAATGCTATCGACCGGCAAGCCAACTTTTTCAAGTAATTGCCTCGTTATTTCAGCGCGTTGCTTTTTAGTCTTGGCAATCTTTTGCGCAATCATACCTTCGGCAATAATGTCGCCCACTAACATACGTGGGTTCATTGATGCATAGGGATCTTGAAAGATAATCTGCAAGTCAGATCGCAATTTACGCATTTGCGATGCACTCTGAGCACACAAATCTACACCGTCATAAATAACTTCACCGGATGTAACCGGCAGTAGTTGCAACAAGCCTTTACCCGCCGTTGTTTTACCACAGCCCGATTCGCCCACCAGTGCCAAGGTGTGACCTTTACGTATTGATAAAGAAACCCCATCGACGGCTTTAACATGGCCAGTTGTGCGTCTAAATAAACCTTTTTGAACAGGGAAATGGACTTTTAGATCATTAACCTGAAGTAATAAATCTTCTGAAGGTTGGGTGCGCTTCAGGTTTTCATTATCGTCTTTTACTAAAGCTTGGTTTTCAAACAATTGTTGATGTTGTGTATCGTAACGGTGACAACGTACCTGACTATCTAACCAATCCGGCACCGTATCGCGACACACGTCTAAAGCATAGTCACAACGTTCTACAAAGCGACAACCCGTGAACTGTTGGGTGAGTGGTGGCACACTGCCTTTAATCACTGCCAAGGCTTGTCCACGCTTCATGTCACCGGGTAAAGATGCAAACAATTTTTCTGCATAGGGATGGCGTGGTGATTTATAAAATGCCGTATTGTCAGCAAGCTCAACGATTTGCCCTGCATACATCACACCAACGCGATCAGCCATGCCTGCGACCACACCCAGATCATGCGTAATAAGCAAAATAGCCATACCCGTGTCGGCTTGTATTTTTTTCAACAAATCTAATACTTGCGCTTGGATGGTAACGTCTAAGGCTGTTGTCGGTTCATCCGCAATTAATAAGTCAGGTTCACCGGCAAGGGCAATTGCGATCATGATGCGTTGTTTCATGCCACCAGAAAGTTGGTGCGGGTATTCACCGTAACGACGCGCGGGATCAGGTATGCCAACGGCGTCGAGTAATTCAATGACACGTTGCTTCGCTGCACTGTTTCTTAATTCGGTATGTTGATAAACCGTTTCACGAATTTGATCGCCAATACTTAATACAGGATTCAGCGAAGTTTGTGGTTCCTGAAAAATCATTGCAACACGGCTACCGCGTATCGGGCGCATTTGTGCTTCTGAATACTGCAAAATATCCTGATCATCAATAAAAATATTACCGCCAACAATGTTACCCGCAGGTTGTGGCACCAGTTGCATAATTGAAAGCGCGGTCATTGACTTACCACAGCCCGATTCACCGAGCAGCGCAAACGTTTCACCTTTACGAATATTAAAACTTACGCCGTCCACTGCTCGTAAGACACCCCTTGGGGTATCAAAGTGCGTTTGTAAGTTTTGTACTTTTAATAACGTATCCGTCATGAACCGTTTCCTGTTTAACTACTACGCAAATGCGGATCAAACGCATCGCGTACTGCATCTGCAAATAGATTAGCTGTCAAGACCAACATCAACATAAAAATAAATGCTGCCATGAGTGACCACCAGACAATTGGCTCTCTTGCCATTTCTAGTCGCGCACCATTAATCATATTGCCCCAACTGATCATCGAGGGGTCAACACCTACACCAACATAAGACAACACAGCTTCGGCAAGGACTAATCCACTAAAATCAATCACGACCAAGATCAAAACGATGTGCATAACATTCGGCAAAATATGACGCGTAATGATGACAAAGTTACTGACGCCAAATGATTGTGCTGCTTGAATGTAATCTGCTTCACGCAATTTTAATGACTCACCACGCAGTAAACGGCATAAGCCGGTCCAGCTGGTGATGCCCAGAATAAAACACAATGCCAGCAACTTCACATCTGCGCGTTGTTGTAAGGTAGAGAATGCATCCGGATTATTGTCGATCAATACTTGAATCATTAACACGGCTGCAACGATCAACAACACACTTGGTATAGAACTGAGTGTGGTGTAGGTGTACTGAATAACATCATCAACCCAACCACGGTAATAACCCGCCATGATCCCGAGCATGATGGCAAACGGCAGCATCACCAAGGTTGTTAATGTGCCAATCACTAAACCTGTGCGAATGCTTTTAAGGGTCAGGTAAAATACATCTTGTCCAACTTTGTCCGTACCAAATACGTGGTACACCGTTGCCAGCTGAAGCGATAAACTGATGAGCACAATAATAAAGGCCAAGGTCGCAATCACAGTTTTCCATGGGATATCACCGTGTCCGTACCACATACTCCGTAACGACTGAGCAAAGCTTTGTGAGCATTTTTTACCGCGCCATAAAGCGAATAAGGCCGTCATTGCGACAATAAGCAACGCGGCTTGCCACAACGCCGTCAATATTCTTGCTTGGATATCTTGGCTTCTATTTGCTGGGTCATCACCCAAATGCGCGCCACCAAATTCAAGTCGAGGATAATCACGACGCATAGTGCCATCGGCTGACTCAACGTTCTCTTTTGAGTACAGCTGTACCGCGAACGGGGCTGAATAGGTTTTTTCAGTATTATTTTTAAGCGGTGCGATAATTTGATCAAACAAACTCACCGATTCATTCGCATAACGAATGCTGCCGTCACTGCGTTGCTCAACCGCTTCGCGAAAATGTATTGAATCAAGCAAACCGACCGTCGCGAACGATAACAATATAATGCATGAGCTCATTGCTAAACGGCGATGAGAAATTAAACGCCACGGTGCGCGTAAATGCTCGTGTTGGCGGGCATGGTTAACAAATATCGCAATGACGACAAGCAATGCGTAGATAAGCCAGTCTGTCCAAAGAACATCCGGTTGAACCTGCCACCACGAAAGATTTGTTTCGATGCTATTCATATCAAGACAACCTAATCCGTGGGTCGACGAGGGTATACGATATATCGGTTAGAATTAAACCAATGATATAAAGCACCGACCCCAGAAAAACCATCGCCCGCACCACTGCAAAATCTTGTGAATGAATTGCATCAATGGTGTAACTGCCAAGACCTGGAATACCAAAGAATGATTCTGTTAAGAGACTGCCCATGAACAACAGCGGAATAATGACCACGACACCAGTCAATATAGGGATCATGGCATTTCTTAATACATGACTGAACAACACGTTGATTTCAGATAAACCTTTGGCACGTGCCGTGCGAACATAATCTTTGTTAATCTCTTCAAGAAAAATAGTCCGGTACCAACGTGTGCCTGAACCGATACCCGAAACAACGGCAATCACAACGGGTAGTATTAAAAACTTCAGGCCATCAACACCTTCTATATAGCCAGAGATTGGCACAAGATGCCAAAGTTTACTCATTATATATTGGCCACCAATGATGTAAAACAATGCTGAGATTGACATGAGTAACACACCCAAAATCACACCACTGATATCGATATAAGTATTTCTAAAAAAGGCGAGTAGCATCGCCAGTGTAATATTCACTAATAGCCCGACAATTAAACTTGGGATCGCAATGGCTAAACTCGGCCACATGCGTTGTTGAATGTCGTAACTAATATCACGCCCTTCATCTGATGAGCCAAAATCAAATACAAACAATCTAACTGATTTTTCGTAAAAGATGGTATCCGTGAACGCCGACATACCTTCATTGTTTTGATTAAACAAAAGTGGTTTGTCATAACCATGATTAATCTTCCACTTTTCAATCGCAGCCGGTGTTACGTTTTTAACACCTAACTGCATACGTGCAATATTTTCAGGTGTGTTGACGATAAAGAATAATGAAAATGTAATGAGGTTCACACCAATTAAAATAGGCACGGCATACATTAAGCGTCGTAAAATATAGGCAATCATCTGTTCTTCCCGTTCTTGCCATGTTCTTTACGGCGGTAACTGATCACCCCTGGCAACACCACGAGGATAAATAATAACAATGCGGCATAAAGCGGCCACGTCACTGGTTTATTCCATTCCTTACGTTTTTCTGCTCGCTCAACAGCATCGATGCGTTTGTACTTGAGCGTATTATTTGCCATTAAATTGAGCTTCGTGTTTTTATACCAGTTATGCTGCAAACTAAATGCTTTAGGGTGGAAGCCCCACAACCAAGGACTGTCTTTGCGAACAATTTCAACCATCTTATTGATTAGTGCCAAACGTTTAGGGCCGTTATCCATATTTTTCATGTCTTCAAATAACACATCAAATTTTGGGTTGATGTAGTTGGCTGCGTTATTAGCCGCATTCTCACCATCTTTGCCGACCTTTGCATTCGGGCCATAAAGTAAAAACATAAAGTTTTCAGGATCTGGATAATCTGCATTCCAGCCCCATTGGAAAATTTGCGAAGATCCCTTATCCATTTTATCCTGAAAACGATTGTAATCGGTGCTGCGGATATTAAGTTCAATGTTTAGCTTATCAAACTGCTTACGCCACCAATCCAATGTTGATTTGGCATTCGGGCCTGTTAATGCCGTATCCAAATTAAGAATGAGTTTATCTCCTGTCTTTGGATCTAAACCATTTGGGTAACCGGCTTTAACCAATAGTTTCTTTGCTTCATCAAGACTTTTTCGCTGTGGTCGACCATTTACCCAATTGTAAACATACTTATTTATTCCTTTCTCACCCTCTAAATTACCATAAATGCCATTTGGCAACGGGCCTTGTGCGGGAATGCCACGACCGTTTAAAAAGATAGAAATATATTCTTCAAAATCGACAGCAATTGCAATGGCGCGGCGTAACTTACGTGCTCGCTCTGAGTTGCCGCCGATGACAGGATCGTGCATATTAAAACCAGTGTAATAACTTGACGTTTCTACCGCTGTCAATAAGCTAATGCCTTTTTCACTCATTGAATCGGTGAGCCTTGCATCCGTTGAGGATGTCATGCTCACTGCTTGATCAAAGCTGTCAGAGCTAATCCCTGAACCATCATAATAACCTTGTAGGAATTTATTCCAACGCGGGATCCCTTCGCGTTCAAGACTGAAAATGACTTTATCAATAAAAGGGAGTTCCTTTCCTGCATCGACCAGCAAGCCTTTTCCTGCGTCGCCCTCTTCCCCTTCAGTGGGATAAAACTCACCCGCAAAGTTCGGGTTTCTTTCCATGACCATTTGTAAGTTTGGATTATTAACCGTCAACATATAGGGGCCGGTACCAATCGGGTACCAATCCAAACTGATATTTTTATCCACTAAACCTGGCTGTGCGTAAAACTGTTCAGCTTCATAAGGCATCGGTGAGTAAAATGGCAAACTTAGCCAGTATATTAACTGTGGGTATTTGCCTTTAATTTTAATTGTATAGGTGTAACGGTCAACCGCTTTTACACCTTGTAACTCATATTCGCGTAAATCCAAATAAATACTTTCTTCTATGTCAGTTGATTTTTTCGCTTCAGTGTAAGCCTGATCAAGCTGATCAGTTAATTCAGGTAATCCCACGATGTAATCGGACATGATGCCTAAAATCGGCGATTGCGATCTCGGATGTGCAAGACGTTTAATCTGATACACGTAATCATCTGCCGTTAACTCTCGGCTTCCGGTTTCAGTAAAATCAGCCAAGGTGTATATGTTTTTCAATTGCTTTGCGGATAGATCATGATACAAATAATCACCCGCTTCATTTTTAGCAAACGCTGGGTGCGGTTGATACTTGATACCTTCGCGTATTTTTATGATGTACTCACTAAACGCAATTTCATTAACGGCTGCACTGCTCGGTAATTGATTACCCTGTTTATCCAAATAACGTACCGTGGGCATTTCTAACGCGGCAAAAGGTACTAACGTATAAGGACGCTTCAGATAATGATACTGCAACGGCGGCATATAGATATTGGCAATGAACTGATACTCGTTGGCATTGTATGAGCGTGCAGGATCAAAGTGCTTAGGGCGCGTATCAAACGAGGTATAGTAGGTATTCACTAGTCGGTCAGCGTTGGGATAAGGATTGTTCCAGTTACCGTCGCCACAAGACGCCAGTAACAGTACACTCATAAGTAAAGCAATTCGGCAGACCATTTTTATTATTGTTCCATCACGTTAGTTATAGCTACAGCATGCCAATTTAGACCGATTAAACCAAGCATGTTAGGCTTCACCTTATAAACAATTTTAGGTAATGTAGCACTCCTTGATGCTACACGCTTGCAATGACTGATGAAAGGTAATGATATGGGATTTTTAGAAGGTAAACGCGCTCTTATTGTTGGCTGTGCCAGCAATCGTTCAATTGCATGGGGAATTGCTAAAGCCATGCGCAGCCAAGGTGCAGAATTAGCCTTTACTTACCAATCAGAGAAGCTCCAAGGGCGTGTCGAAAAAATGGCCACTGAGCTGGATTCGGATATTTGCCTACCGTGTGATGTGGGCAGCGACGAACAGATTGAAAAGGTGTTTGAGGATCTCGACAATTTCTGGGATTACCTCGATATTATCGTCCATTCGGTGGCTTTTGCGCCTAAAAGTCAGCTCGAAGGCAGTTATCTTGATGCTGTCACCCGAGATGGCTTTAACACAGCTCATGAAATCAGCTCTTACAGCTTTGCCGCACTCGCCAAGGCAGGCCGTAATATGATGGAAGGACGCGATGGCGCCCTGCTAACCCTCAGCTATCTTGGTGCTGAACGCGCTATTCCAAACTATAACGTCATGGGATTAGCCAAGGCTAGCCTAGAAGCCAACGTACGCTATATGGCACGTGATCTTGGCCCTGACGGTATTCGCGTTAATGCCATCTCTGCCGGCCCAATTCGCACACTGGCTGCTTCTGGCATCAGTGGATTCCGCAGCATGCTAGATCGTTTTGCGGCCACTGCGCCATTACGCCGCAATGTCACGACTGATGAAGTAGGTAATGTCGGTGCATTCTTATGTTCTGATCTTGCATCCGGTGTAACAGGTGAGATTACTTATGTTGATGCTGGGTATAACACGGTTGGAATGGATTTCGCTGAGCCTATCGCCGCTAAATAAGCGTTAAATGCAATAACTTCAGAGTAGCCTGGCAGCAGGCTACTTTTTTCTCCTAAGCAAGCGCTATCAGGTAAACAATTCCGACGCATTGTGCAGCGAAGCGTAACCCTAAGGAGGAATTGTTTACCTGATAGCGCGAATCTGGCACTTTAAGTTGCAAACTGTCTGGCCGCAATCCATAAACAAATTCCTTATTCTTTCTCTAAAATCCCTTCTTCACCTTCAAGCTTAGCAATCGTGACCGCACCACATGAATCACTGAAAACATTAACCGCTGTTCGGCACATATCCAATAAACGATCGACGACAAAGATTAAGGCAATCCCTTCTGCAGGAAGGCCGATGTAACCCAAGATAATCGTAATCGCGACTAAACTGGCCGATGGGATCCCTGCTACACCTATTGACGTTAGCAAGGCTAATAATACAATCACAAACTGTTGCGTGAAACTCAGATCTAAACCGTAGGCTTGTGCAATGAACATTGCAGCGACACATTCATACAGCGCCGTGCCATCCATATTGACCGTCGAGCCAAGTGGTAACACAAAACTACTGGTACGGTTTGAAACACCCGCATTCTTTTCTACACACTCAATCGTTAACGGTAAAGTTGCTGATGATGAAGCCGTTGAAAACGCTGTCAGCAATGCTGGCGCCATTGCACGGTAATGTCTTAAAGGGTTAACGCCGGCAACAAAACGTAAGATTAGCGGCATTACAATAAAAGCATGAATCGACAAAGCAAGAATGACACTCATAAAGAATAGGCCTAATGTTTCCATTAAGGTCATAAACTGACTCGCCCCTGTATCGGCAACGACCGCAGCCACCAAACCGAACACACCTATCGGCGCGAATTTCATGATCAATAAGGTTATGTTTAACATCACCTCGTAAAGACCTTGCCAAAAATTAAATTGGCTCTCTGCATAAGGCTTACTTATTCGAGCCATGAAATAACCGAACAACAAACTAAAGAAAATAAGCCCGAGCATTTGCCCATCAGCCGCTGCAGCAACAACGTTAGGCGGAATCATTCTGATGAAGACTTCAACTATATCACTGGCACCACGACCTTCTACTTTTGCAGTGATGTCTGAAACGTCGGCTGTTAAATTGATTTGATCTTTAACCGGCTCGCCACCAACAATACCGGGTTCGATTGCATTCACCACCATCAAGCCGATGGTCACTGCGATAAACGTCGTCGCAAGATAATAGAGAAGTGTTTTAGTCCCAAGACGGGCAAAACCACCGGATGAGCCAATGCCTGCCACACCCACAATAATGGATGAAACAACCAATGGCACGATGATCATTTTTAGCGCATTAAGAAATAACGCGCCAATAAATTTGTAAGCAGGATAAAGCCCGAAGCCTAATATAGCACTGTCGTATTCAAGGGACGTAGCCAGGCCAAAAAGTACGGCCAAACCCAATGCAATAACAATCTGCCAATGTAGCTTCATATACGAGCTTCCTTCGTACTACAACATTAGCAATTAAACTTTAATTACTGTGCTGTGTCCGTATTCTTATTCATGGTAATTACCACGTCGCCCGTTTGGCGTAAATCTGCCCGCAATGCAGTAATGTCACGCTCAGAAATTATTTTAGCTAAGCGAGTTTTTGCTGCTTCACGTTCCTTATCAGTAAATTGCTCTGGTTTAGCATCAGTAACAGCTTCCAGTGCAACAATACTTACATCGCCACTAACCCGATCAACACTTTTATAAACAGCTTTATCCGCAAGTGGGCGTTGCATACTAAATAATGCTGTTACGATTTCTCGAGGGACTTTTTTCTCTTCACGCGTAACAGTACGTGTTTGTTCAAAGCCTGCATTTTCCAAGACAGCCAGATCAGCTAATGAAATATTATCTTTTAATTTCAGCAATAATTCTTTAGCCTTTTCTTTAACTTTAACGCGGCCGCTCTCGCTTAGTAAGCTTTGGATAATGACATCATTTACTTCTTCCAATGGCTTAGGCGCAGCTGGCTGGTATTTTTTAACCCGAAGCACAATAACTTGTTCGCCCGGTAATTCAACCGGTTCACTATTATTGCCTGCTATCACATCTGCACTGAAGGCAGCCGTTACGATAGCTGGATTAGCAAAAATGCCTTCACCACCACGGCGCGTGAAATTTTCACTGGTTTTAATTTCCAAACCTAATTCACTTGCAACAGGTTCTAATTTGTCAGGTTGCTCGTAACTTAGATTGCTGAGTAATTGAAATTGTTCTCCGAAACGACGCTCTGCTGCATTTGCGCTGAATTCTTTTGCAATTTGTTCTTTTACTTCTTCAAAGCTACGCGTACGAAGTTTCTTAGCATCGAGTTCAAGCAAAATGTGACTGACATCTCGCTCTGCACCCTCAATTTTGTTTAGCTTAATGATATGCATACCGAACAATGTTTGTACCGGTTCACTTACCTCACCTTCTTTTAACGCGAAGGCTGCATCAGCAAAGGCTGGCTCCATATCAGTACTGGTGATTAAACCAATTTTGCCCCCATCATTTGCCGAACCTGAATCTTTTGAGAATTCTTTTGCTAACGCAGCAAAGTCTTCGCCGGCAGCAATGCGATCACGCAGTTTATTTAAAGTCGCAACCTGCTCTGCTGTATCGATGACCGCATAATCAGCTTTACGTTCTTCGTAAAATTCGCGCAAGGCTTGCTCATCGGCAACTGCTTGAGCTGACAATTTAGCGGCTGACAATACAACGTAATCAACTGATACTTCTTCTTCAGTCATAAATCGATCAATATTCTGATCGTAATATGATTTGATCTTGTCATCATCAATGCTTGCTTCAAGCTGATAATCTTTTGCTTTTAATGTCATCTCGCTAAAACTGCGCTGCTGGTTTTGTAATGCCAACCAAGCGTTGACCTGCGTATCTGTAACGAAAGCAGTATTACTTAAGCCTGTTGTGAATTGCGCTGTAATTTCATCTTGTTTAAGACGACTCTTGAAAATACTGTTATTCATCCCCTGAAGTCGTAAACGTTGTTTGTATGTTTCTTTGTCAAACTTCCCGTCTTTTTGGAACACGGGAACTTGTACAATAATATTGTCTATTTGATCATCACCAACATTAAAGCCCGCTCTCATCGCAGCAATGGTTAATAAGCGTGATTGCACCATACCTTCAAGGACACGCTGTCGCATAACGTCTTCATTGAATAATTGCTTAAACAAAGGATGATTAACATCATTACCCAATGCCTGCAGCAATTGTTGGCGTTGTTGATCACGGTATGATCTATATTGATTTTCAAACTCGCGTTCAGAAATAGTGATGCCATTAACTTCCGCAACATCAGTGCTATTTGTACCGCCGACGTAACCCTGTACACCCCATAGGGCAAACACGATAATGAGAAAAATGACGATAATCCACGCGATCCAACTTTGGGCGCGGTCACGAATTGCCTGCATCATGAATCTGTACTCTAGTTATTATTAAGTTGGACGTATTATGCGGTCTGGAGGCAGAAAAAACAAAGGGCGTACCCGTTAAGGTACACCCTTTATTGCCGTAATGGCGGAGCGGACGGGATTCGAACCCGCGACCACCGGCGTGACAGGCCGGTATTCTAACCAGCTGAACTACCGCTCCAACGCTTGGTGGGTGCTGAGGGGATCGAACCCCCGACATTCGCCTTGTAAGGGCGACGCTCTCCCAGCTGAGCTAAGCACCCAAGAGGAAGGAATAATACTATTTCCTAACTACCCCTTGTTCAGAGGCGCGCTAGTTTACGGCATCTTTTAATGCTTTACCAGCCTTAAATCCAGGCACGTTTGAGGCTTTAATTTGAATCGGTTCACCGGTACGTGGGTTACGTCCAGTACGAGCTGCTCGCGCACGAACAGAAAAGGTACCAAACCCTACTAGGGTAACTTGATCGCCGCCTTTGAGGGCATTTAAGATAGCATCAAGTGCGCCGTCGAGTGCACGTGTCGCGGATGCTTTAGAAAGATCTGCACTTTCTGCAACTGCATCGATTAATTCAGCTTTATTCATTCGGTTTAACTCCCCTGTGTTGTTTTTTATATCCAATTGCCGTCATCAATCAGCATGAGCGACATTATTTTTATGACTATTGAACGCTATGGGAAAACAAGTCCCTTCTCTTATCCCATAGCCCCTGATAGCTGTCAAGCCAGCTTATTGTGGCATGAAATAATTTAATTAAAGTGTGATGCGTTCACCAAGTTGAGTATTTTACGTACAGTAAACAACATCAAGCAGTTAGCTTTCATGATTAATAAATGTTTGAGGAGTTGGGGATAAACATGCGCAAAAAAAAACCTGTAGATTCATCTACAGGTCTTTTTTATTTCACCAATTTGAGTATGAGACTCAGTGATGTTGTAGCGGTTTGCCTTTACCAGATTCTGGTTTTGACTTAGTACCTGGATTTGCTGGTGGCTCTTTCGCCAATGCTTCAGGCATATGCGTCAGTGCCACTTCCAAGACTTCATCAATCCAACGAACAGGTTTAATGTTTAATGCATCGACAATCGTTTTAGGAATATCAGCTAGATCACGCTCATTTTCATGCGGAATTAACACTGTTTTAATGCCACCACGATGTGCCGCGAGTAGTTTCTCTTTTAGTCCACCAATTGGTAGCACTTCACCACGTAAGGTAATTTCACCTGTCATCGCCACATCAGCACGAACTGGAATACCCGATAAGGCTGATACCAATGCTGTACACATACCTGCACCGGCACTTGGGCCGTCTTTAGGCGTTGCACCATCTGGCACGTGAATATGGAAGTCAAACTTCTGGTAGAACTCTGGATCAATACCAAAGGCCTCTGCACGCGTTCTGACCACCGTCATCGCCGCATGAATCGACTCTTGCATCACATCGCCGAGTTGGCCGGTATAGAGTGGCTTACCTTTGCCTGGAATCACGGCTGCTTCAATGGTTAATAAATCACCACCGACTTCGGTCCAAGCCAAACCAGTAACCTGACCAATTTGATCCGTGTTTTCAGCTTCGCCGTAACGGAAACGCTGTACGCCAAGGTATTTACCTAAATTCTTCGATGACACTCTGACTTGTTTGTCGCGCGGCTTAAGTAAGATATCTTTTACCACTTTACGACAAACTTTTGAGATTTCACGCTCTAAACTACGCACACCTGCTTCACGTGTGTAGTAGCGAATCATGTCCGTGATTGCTGAACCTGAGATATTAATCTCATTATCTTTCAAGCCATTGTTCTTAATTTGCTTTGGCACCAAATAACGCATCGCAATATTGAGTTTTTCGTCCTCGGTGTAACCAGAAAGACGAATTACTTCCATACGATCAAGCAACGGTCCAGGAATATTCATGCTGTTTGCGGTTGCAACAAACATGACATCCGACAAATCGTAATCAACTTCAAGGTAGTGATCATTAAAAGCATGATTTTGTTCAGGATCGAGCACTTCTAATAACGCTGACGCAGGGTCACCACGGAAGTCTGTAGACATCTTATCAAGCTCATCAAGCAAGAAAAGTGGATTACGTGTACCCGCCTTGGTTAATTTCTGAACAATCTTACCTGGCATTGATCCAATATAAGTCCGACGGTGACCACGAATTTCAGCTTCGTCACGTACGCCACCCAATGCCATGCGAGTGTATTTACGACCGGTTGCACGCGCAATGGATTGGCCCAGTGATGTTTTACCAACACCTGGAGGTCCAACTAAACAAAGAATCGGACCTTTAAGCTTTTTAGCGCGTTGTTGTACGGCCAAGTATTCAAGAATACGTTCTTTAACTTTCTCTAAGCCGTAGTGATCTTCATCCAACACAGCTTCTGCTTCAGCCAAATTACGCTTAACTTTGCTTTTCTTTTTCCACGGCACGCCAGTAAGTGCTTCGATGTAATTTCGCACTACCGTCGCTTCAGCTGACATTGGTGACATCATCTGTAATTTCTTCAATTCAGAGTCGGCCTTTTCTTTGGCCTCTTTTGTCATGCCCGCTTTATCAATTTTTTGCTGTAGCTCTTCATTTTCATTAGGTGTGTCTTCCATGTCACCCAATTCTTTTTGAATCGCTTTCATTTGTTCGTTCAGATAATACTCACGCTGACTTTTTTCCATTTGTCGTTTAACACGACTACGGATACGTTTTTCTACCTGCAAGATATCGATTTCAGATTCCATGATTGCCATGAGTGATTCCAGGCGTTCACGGATATCGACAACTTCCAATACTTTTTGTTTTTCATCCAGCTTTAAAGACATGTGTGCAGCGATGGTATCTGCCAAGCGCGCAGGATCTTCAATACCGGAAAGAGAAGATAAGATCTCTGGTGGTACTTTTTTATTCAACTTCACGTATTGATCAAACTGATTCATGACAGAACGTACCAATACTTCGGCTTCACGTTCTGATGGTTCTTCAGATTTCAGTACGCTAACTTGCGCTTTAAAGAATTCATCATTGTCCATGAAGTGTAATAGACGAGCGCGTTCGCCACCTTCGACTAATACTTTAACTGTGCCATCTGGGAGTTTGAGTAATTGTAAAATAGTGGAGACTGTACCAATGCGGTACATGTCATCTGCTTCAGGATCGTCTTGTGATGCGCTTTTTTGCGCAACCAACATAATTTGTTTATCGGCTTCCATTGCAGATTCGAGGGCTTTAATCGATTTATCGCGCCCAACAAACAGCGGGATCACCATGTGTGGGTAAACCACTACGTCACGTAGGGGTAATACAGGGATCGTACTAATTTGTTCCTCGACAACGGATGATGATGTTTTTTCGTTCTCCATAATGGAGCCTCGCGGTGCGGGGTAGTCCCCGAATTTTCTATTGCAATATCGCCTAATCTAGATTGGGGTGATGCTGATGATAATCAAGACTTATGGCAGGTTTAAATATTAATGTTCTGGTAAAACCTAAAAGCCCCGCAGTGAGCGGGGCTTTTATATCAGTCTAATCTGATGCCGCTGCTTGATCTGATTGCTCATATATCATGAGGGGTTCAGATTCCCCATTAATGACATTTTCATCAACCACAATCTTTTGTACATCTTCCATTGAAGGTAAGTCATACATTGTGTCAAGTAAGGCGTACTCAAGAATTGAACGCAAACCACGTGCGCCAGTTTTTCTTTCCATCGCCTTTTCTGCAACGGCACCGAGCGCATCTTCACGGAATTCCAACTCACAGTTTTCCATTTCAAATAAACGTTCGTACTGTTTAGTGATCGCATTTTTAGGTTCGGTTAGAATCTGAATTAATGCATCCTTATCCAGTTCTTCCAACGTGGCAACAACCGGTAAGCGACCAACAAATTCAGGAATCAAACCATAACGAATTAAATCTTCAGGTTCTGTTCTATGCAAAATTTCACCAAGATTTAATGTTTCGTCTTTGGTTTTTACTTCTGCAGAGAAACCGATGCCGCCCT
>Ga0316205_10000692_pt1 | contig 54429 bp, 48 predicted proteins | sample 3monthpyrite_MG_FD_204941 | JGI IMG/M metagenome (GOLD analysis project Ga0316205, IMG submission 204941) | Microbial mat bacterial communities from mineral coupon in-situ incubated in ocean water Damariscotta River, Maine, United States -... | ecosystem: Environmental > Aquatic > Marine >...
AACATTTAATGTACCCACGAGAGATGAAGTCTCCGAAGATGACAAGATTATTTTTGATGGGTTAAAAAAAGCCGTCGGTTTTGTTCCTAATCTATACGCTACTATCGCACATTCTAAAAATGCCTTAGGATCATATTTAGCGCTATCTAGTGCAAAAACATCCATGAGCGCTAAAGAGAAAGAAGTTGTCAATTTAGTTGTGAGCCAAGTTAACGGTTGTGAATATTGTTTGGCGGCGCATACTGCAATTGGCCAAATGAATGGTTTCACGGAAGATCAAATTCTTGAAATACGTCAAGGTGAAATATCTTTTGATACCAAATTAAATGCTTTAGCGCAATTTGTTGAAGACACAACCATAAACAGAGGTCGTCCTTCTTCAGAAAATATAGAAGCGTTGTATGAAGTAGGTTATACCAATGAAAATTTGGTAGATATTTTATTAATTATTGGCGACAAGACATTTACCAATTACTTACATGGAATCACCGGAATTCCTGTGGATTTCCCGGCAGCTCCCCCATTAGTTGAAGCTAATTTGTAAGTTAATAAGGGCGGGCTTTGCCCGCCCTTATAAAAAAAATATCAGTGCATTCAATATTAGGTAGTAGCGATTCCTGCTTCTATTATGGCATCAAATCCTCCTGCAACATCAACAATGTTATGTATGCCTCTACTTTTTAATATAGAAGCTGCAATTACAGATCGGTAACCGCCAGCACAATGTATATAGCACATTTCGTTCTTCGGAAAAACATCTAAATAGTTATTAAGGGAACCCAAAGGTGTATGAATAGCATTTGGGATATGAGAGGCGCCAAATTCGCCTTCCTTCCGTACGTCAAAAACGGGCGTATTTTCATTTAGCTGTTGCTTAAATACATTTACGGGTGTAGAAGAAAGTGTATCTACTTCTTTTCCAGCTTCGTACCAAGCTTGAATTCCGCCGTCCAAATACCCTAAGGTCTTATCGAATCCAACTCTTGACAAGCGCGTTACAGCCTCTTCTTCCCTATTTTCAGGAACTATTAATAAAATGGGTTGCTCGGTATCAGCTATTAAAGTGCCTACCCAAGGTGCAAAACTCCCATCCAATCCAATAAATATTGAACGAGGAATATGTCCTTTTATAAAATCTTCTTGATGCCGAACATCTAATATAATGGCCCCTGAATTATTTGCTAAGGTTTCAAAATCTTCCGCCGAAATTTTAACTGTTCCGCGGTTCACTACCTGATCTAAGGCATCGTATCCTTCTTTGTTCATCTTAACATTTAATGGAAAATATGCAGGAGGAGGTAGCAATCCATCGGTCACTTCTTTAATAAATTCGGTTTTATTCATGTTCTCACGAAGTGCATAGTTAACAAGCTTCTGATTACCCAAGGTGTCTACCGTTTCTTTCATCATATTTTTTCCACACGCAGAACCAGCTCCGTGTGCTGGATATACAATCACCTCGTCCGATAAGGGCATAATTTTCGTGCGAAGGCTATCGTATAAGATTCCTGCAAGATCTTCTTGTGTCATACTTGCAGATTTCTGAGCAAGATCCGGACGACCAACATCCCCTAAGAACAAGGTGTCTCCACTAAAAATGCAATAATCTTTACCCTCAGCATCTTTAAGTAAATAAGTAGTGCTTTCCATGGTATGACCTGGCGTATGAAGTGCAACCAGAGTGACCGCACCAATTTTGAATTCCTGGCTGTCTTTAGCTATTATGGCTTCAAACGATGGGTCTGCATTTGGGCCATATACTATCGGCGCACCAGTGATTTGAGATAAAGTTAGATGTCCACTTACAAAATCAGCATGAAAATGCGTTTCAAAAATATATTTAATAGTAGCTCCGTCACGTCCAGCCCTATCCATATAAGGTTTTGTTTCTCTTAATGGATCAATAATAGCGGCCTCTCCATTACTCTCAATATAATATGCCCCTTGCGCCAAACAACCTGTATAAATTTGTTCTACTGTCATAGATTGAAAATTTTTACAAAGATACTAATTGTTGCGTTTCAATAGATGAACTTTACAATATTTGGCATTGTTAAACCTCGAAAAAAAAATATTTTTTTCACAAAACTTTCACATCACACCTACTCTTCATACTATATATTTACAGATATAATAATTTGCAGTATCTTTTGTGCAAGTTTATACAACCTTAATTACAAATTTCTAGTTATGAAATACGCAATTTTATCTGTTTTCACTCTTTTAATGATCTCGTGCAATACGGCACAAAATTCTGTGTCTAAAAAGAGTATGACTCGTGTTGATTATGCCAACACCATTACGGCTGAAGATTTAAAAACCCATCTTTATAAATTTGCTGCCGATGATATGGAGGGTAGAATGACCGGGACTTCTGGACAGAAAAAAGCCGCGACATACCTAGCCTCTTTTTATAAGGATCAAAATATTTCGGGGCCTAATGGCGGTGATCAATATTATCAAGAAATTCCTGCAGAATATTTTAAGAGAATGACAGAACCCGCTGGATCTGAAAATGTGGTTGCTTTCATTAAAGGTTCTGAAAAACCGGAGGAGATTATTGTACTTTCTTCACATTATGATCACGTAGGGACTGATGATGATGGCAATGTGTATAACGGTGCCGATGATGATGGAAGTGGTACAGTGAGTATGCTAGAAATGGCTGAAGCATTTCAACAAGCTGTAAAAGATGGTAATGGCCCTAAACGATCCATTCTATTCTTACACGTAACAGGAGAAGAGATTGGTTTATACGGATCTAAATACTATACAGAAAATCCTATTTTTCCGTTGGAAAACACCGTATGTAATTTAAATACGGATATGATCGGACGCATTGATCCCGACAAAAAAGATTCTCCAAATTACGTCTACCTTATTGGTAGTGATAAGCTGAGTCAGGAGTTGCATGATCTTTCTGAAGACATAAACAAAGAGTACATAAATCTAGAGTTAGATTATAAATATAATGACGAAAACGACCCAAACAGATTCTACTATAGAAGTGATCATTATAACTTTGCAAAAAACAATATTCCTATCATCTTCTATTTTAACGGAACGCATGAAGATTATCACAAACCAACAGACACCCCAGATAAAATTGAATATGAACTCATGGCCAAAAGAGCTCAATTAATCTTCCAAACAGCTTGGGAAGTGGCCAACAGAGAAGGGCGTATTACGGCCGATAAACTATAGTCTATAAACAGGTTATATAATATATACAAGAACGAAGAGGCTCCATATTTGGAGCCTCTTCGTTTGGTTAGATGTTTGGTTTTCAACAATAGTAACGATATCTTGTTATTTCTCCACTCTACCGAAAAGTGTTCTTTTTTAAATAAGAATACACGCTAAAACAAATAATCTTATGAATATTGTAATTCCACTATTCGAGAACTTCGAGTTGCTCGATGTTACTGGTCCTATTGAGGTGCTAGGTTATATGAAACCAACCCCCAACATTATTTTGGTTGCCGATGAAACGGTCACTGCCACCCCAGGTGGGGTCCAAATAGTACCCATGTCCAACTTTGCAGATTGTCCTCAAGCCGATGTGTTACTAGTTCCTGGTGGATCCGGACAAGTGCAAATGATGCAGAACACAGAATACATCAATTTTCTAAAGCATCAGGCAACAGAAGCCAAATATGTAACTTCTGTATGCGTAGGCAGTTTATTACTAGCCGCCGCAGGACTATTAGATGGCTATATTGCCACGACACATTGGGATTCCCAATCCATACTCAATTTATTTCCTGAGGTTACCTTGGCAGGGGGCTATCCTCCCTACGTCATTTGTGGAAACCGAGTCACCAGCGGTGGTGTTTCCTGCGGTATTGATATGGCATTAGCTTTAGTATCTATTCTGAAAGGCGATCATGAAGCTAAGAAGGTTCAATTAATCACCGAATACCAACCAGACCCTCCCTTTCATTGTGGCAAGCCCAACACTGCAGCACCTAGTGTTATGGGAGCCGCTGCACTTATGGTAAACGATCTACGAGAAAAGCGTTATCTGCAAGTACGAAGAATGTTGGAGTAAAGAAATTTTGTAAGGAAGCTTTCTATAGAAACAAAAAAAGCCTTCAAAGAAATTTGAAGGCTTTTGGGTGGAAGACCGGTTTCGAACCGGCGACCTCTAGAACCACAATCTAGCGCTCTAACCAGCTGAGCTACAACCACCGTGTTTATTTCGCTCTAAAAGCGGACGCAAATATAATTCATTTCGTACGGCTGCGCAATATCAAAAATGAAAATTTTACATCAAATCGTATAAGGATTTAACTGCCACGTATCTCTCTGCTGTAAAGCCTTCTCCGTATTCCGTTCCTATTAATCTACCCATATCTTGTGCTCTATAGCGAATACTATCTTTGAAATTTGTGGATGAAATAGGTGTTTCTGGCTCATTGGCGTCTTGCTTATGAAACTGACTTTCATAGGCAAACACCGCTTCCAGTTTTTTATCTAAAAAGCCAGAAACGTCAACCACAAAGTCTGGTCTTAGGTTTTTCCATTGAATATAATGATATACTTGCTTAGGCCTCCAAGCAGATTGAGAAGTTCCTTCAAATGTTGTTTCTATTCTTCGTAACCCACTTAAAAAACAGGCGTCACTTGCTAATTTACTCCCTTTACCGTGATCTATATGTCTATCATCAATAGCATTACACAACACTATATCGGGTTGATATTGTCTTAGTATTTTTATAATTGCTAACTGTGCTTCCTTATTGTTTTGAAAAAAACCATCTGCTAAACCAAGGTTATGTCGTACAGCGACCCCTAATAAGTTAGCTGCATTAGCGGCCTCTTGATCCCTTATCTCTGGCGTTCCCCTAGTACCTAATTCACCACGTGTAAGATCTAAAATCCCTACACTCTTTCCATGATGTATTTCTTTTGCCAGCGTAGCGCCACAGCCCAATTCAACATCATCAGGATGAGCTCCAATCGCCAAAATATCTAACTTCATACCATCGAATTTTCTAATTGATGCTTTGCAGCATTTTCAAAAGCCTGTTCTAAATCCGCTACCAAGTCTTTCTTTTCTTCTATACCCACAGAAAACCTTATCAGTCCATCACTAATCCCTTGATGTGCTCTTTCTTCATCAGTTAATAAGGCGTGAGATGTTTTTGCAGGAGATAACATGGTTGACTCTACGCCAGCCAAACTCATAGATTGCTTAATAAGTTTCAAAGATTTCATGAACAATTCGGCATTCATACTTTCAATCAATTCAAAGGAGAGCATTCCGGTATACCCACGCATTTGCCGCTTGGCAATATCATGATCAGGATGACTTTTTAGACCGGGGTAGTAAACTCTTGAAACCAATGGGTGTTTATCCAACCATTTGGCCATCTTTTTTGCGTTTTGGTTTTGCGCCTTTACACGTATCCCCATGGTCTTGATACTTCGTTCTAACAACCAAACTGTATAATCACTTAGGCTTCCTCCAAGGTTCTTTGCTATTCCCCAGATCTGTTGTATATGTGCTTCGGAGGCAGCTACAGCCCCTGCACAGATATCACTGTGACCGCCCATATACTTTGTAGCGCTATGGATAATTACATCAATACCAAAATCGCCTGGATTTTGATTGACGGGCGAAGCAAATGTATTATCGATCATAGTAACGATCCCTCGCGGCTTTGCTATTTGCGAAATCATCTCCATATCGGTAAGCAGCATCAATGGGTTGGAAGGTGTCTCGATATAAATAAGCTTGGTGTTATCTCTAATTTGTGAAATGAAAGCTTCGGCACCAAAGCCATCCGCAAAAGAATATTCTATACCAAATTTCACGAACTGTTCGGTCACAAAGTTAAAAGTTCCGCCGTATAGTGTCTTCTGAAGAACTACGTGATCTCCCTTATGCAAAAAACCAAGCATTGCTGTGCTAACTGCAGCCATTCCACTACCAAAAATCAATGCCGATTCCTTATGCTCCAAATGAGCAATCTTTTTACCAAGCGCCTCTTGATTAGGGGTATTAAAGTAACGTGGATATCTTTTAACATCAACACCTTCGTAGGCATATGAACTTGACATAAACAAGGGAGAAACCGCTCCTTTAAACTGCTCATCTTTCACGCCTCCTACATGGGTGCAAACCGTGTTAAGTCCGAACTTTTTGCTTTCCATATTTCAATGTTTTTAGAACGTCTAAGGTAAAAATTACTTTTCAACTTTACTATTTATTTATGGCTGAAATGTCTTTTAGAAAAGATCTCTTTTTTATCTTTAGCCAATGAAATTACTACTCACCCATATCAAAGAACTCCTTCAGGTCAGAGAAACGGCCCCTATCATGGTAAAAGGGCTTGAAATGAAAACACTTCCTACCCTTCAAAATGCTTGGTTACTTATCGATAACGACCGCATTTCGGCCTACGGATCCATGGATGATGGCACTGTCCCTGAGGTATCAAATACCGTTGATTGTACCGGTAAGATAGTACTTCCTACTTGGTGTGATTCACATACACATTTGGTCTATGCAGGAAATCGTGAACAAGAATTTGTAGATCGTATCAATGGCCTATCCTATCAGGAGATTGCCGAGCGTGGTGGCGGAATTGTCAATAGTGCCAAAAAACTACAAGAAACTTCCGAAGAAGATCTTTATGAACAGTCCGCGGCTCGCTTGGAAGAAGTAATGAAAATGGGTACTGGAGCGATCGAAATTAAAAGCGGCTATGGACTAACTACAGCAGCCGAACTTAAAATGCTTCGGGTAGCCAAGAAACTGGCCAAGCAGTATTCCATTCCTATTAAAACCACATTCTTAGGCGCCCATGCGTTTCCTTCAGAATATAAAAATAACAAAGAAGGCTATCTGGATCTTATCTGTAACGAAATGTTGCCTAAAGTTGCTGAAGAAAACCTCGCAGAGTATGTAGATGTTTTTTGTGAAGAGGGATATTTTTCGGTGGCAGATTCTGAAAAAATACTTTCCGAAGCACAGAAATACAATCTTATCCCTAAAATACATGTTAATCAATTTACAGCATTAGGCGGTGTTGCCTTAGGCGTGAAGTACAATGCACTAAGTGTAGATCATTTGGAAGTACTCACTCCAGAAGATATCCATGCCTTGCAAGGCTCCAATACTATGCCGGTAGCGCTTCCCTCCTGCTCATATTTTTTGAGCATTCCTTATACGCCCGGAAGAACGCTTATTGATGCTGGGCTTCCATTGGCATTGGCCACAGACTATAATCCTGGCTCTACACCAAGTGGAAACATGAATTTTGTTGTCTCAACGGCTTGTATTAAAATGAAACTTACCCCCGAAGAAGCTATCAACGCAGCAACCATCAATGCCGCGTACGCCATGGGATTACAAGATTCTCACGGGAGTATTACTATTGGTAAAAAGGCTAGTGTGATTATCACCAAAGAAATTCCATCCTATGGGTATCTTCCCTACGCTTTTGGAAGCAATCTTATTGATAGTGTTCTCATAAATGGTGAAGAAATATGAATTGGTTTTAGTACAGAATCCGGTTCCATTTTTTAATTATATTGTTTCAATTATTATAAAACAAAAGCTACATTTGAGGTCTCTAAAATAGCTTGAAGAAATGCAACGACAACTTATTGAATGTGTCCCCAATATAAGTGAGGGACGCGATACAGCCAAAATACAAGAGATCGTAAAAACGGTAGAGACCGTTGAAGGTGTTAAACTTTTGGATGTGGATCCGGGAAAAGCAACCAATAGAACCGTTATTACTTTTGTAGGGGAGCCTGAACCCGTTATTGAAGCAGCATTTCTACTTATCAAGAAAGCATCAGAACTAATTGATATGAGCACCCATAGTGGTGAGCATCCCAGATTTGGTGCCACAGACGTTTGTCCATTAGTGCCAATTTCAAACATTAGTTTGGACGAAGCCGCCAAATATGCTCATACCCTGGGAGAACGGGTTGGTAAAGAACTCGGGATTCCTGGTTATTTTTACGAAAATGCAGCTAAAGAAGAAAAGCGCAAGAATCTAGCTAATTGCAGGTCTGGTGAGTATGAAGGTCTTCCGAAGAAATTGTCAGACCCAGCATGGAAGCCAGATTTCGGTCCATCCGAATTCAACGAAAATGTTGCACGAACAGGCGCGACAGCCATTTCGGCAAGGGATTTTCTAATTGCGTACAATGTAAACCTGAATACTACTTCAACACGAAGAGCCAATGCGATTGCCTTTGATATTAGAGAGGCCGGTAGAGTGAAACGAGAAGGCAACCCTATTACGGGGAAAAAAATACTCGACGAACAAGGAGAACCTGTTCGTGTTCCTGGAAAACTAAAAGCCGTTAAAGGTATTGGTTGGTATATTGAGGAATATGGGATTGCACAAATATCATATAACCTGACTAATATTTCAATAACTTCCATGCATGTGGCCTTTGACGAAACTTGCAAAGCTGCCAATGAGCGCGGACTACGAGTTACAGGATCGGAGCTTATTGGCCTTGTCCCTTTACAGGCCATGTTAGATGCAGCCGATTATTTCCTCATCAAGCAAGAACGTTCTTTAGGTGTCTCTGAAAGTGAAAAAATTAAAATTGCCATCAAATCACTGGGATTAGATGATCTAAAACCCTTTGATCCACAAGAAAAGATCATTGAGTATCTATTGCAAGGAGATGAGAAAAGACTGATCGATCTTAAGCTGAACGATTTTGCTGATGAAACAGCTGGTGAGTCTATGGCTCCTGGTGGTGGATCTATAGCTGCTTATGTTGGTACCTTGGGAGTTGCGCTGGGTACGATGGTAGCCAACTTATCTGGACACAAAGCTGGATGGGATGATAAATGGGAATTCTATTCGCAATGGGCCGAAAAAGGGCAGGCATACAAAAACAAACTACTCTATTTGGTGGACGAAGACACCAACGCTTTCAATAAGATTATTGATGGGTTTAGAATGCCTAAAGGAAATGAGATAGAAATTGCTGCTAGAAAAGAAGCCATTGAAACTGCCACCAAGTATGCTACTGAGATTCCCTTCCAAGTTATGGAAACGGCCTATAACTCAATGGAAGTTATGCAAGCCATGCTCAAAGAGGGTCTCCAAAGCTCGTTATCGGATGCAGGAGTTGGTATTCTTTGTGCAAGAACGGCCGTGCTGGGCGCTTATTTTAATGTGCGCATCAATGCGAAAGATATTAAAGACAGGACCTTCGCGGACGATATACTTTCCAGAGCCAAACAAATTTACAACGACACTATAGCCATTGAACAAGAGGCCATTACCTATATTGACGGTAAGATGTAACTGATATAGTCATTCTTGGAGTAATTCAAAAAATTATAAACAAATTTTGAAAGAATATAGAAGTTTTATATATTTACATAAGCACTTATATAATTGCTTATATGGATACGTTAAAATCTCTTGGTGAAATTAGTATGGGATCTCGTTTAAAGCGTCTCAGTGACTATTTAATGAAAGAAACACAGTCTTTGTATAAACAACAAGGTATTGACTTTGACCCCTTTCTTTTTCCCGCTTTCTATTCGATTGCAGCATCTAAAAAAACAACCAATACGGCTCTTTACGAATCCCTAAAAACAAGTCAGCCAGCGGTGACACAAACTATCAATAAACTCCAGGATAGAGGCCTAATCAATTTAGACTCCCATCCCCAAGACAAACGGAAAAAATTAATTTCTTTATCAGAAAAAGGGACCAGACTCTTTTACCAGTTGCAGCCACTCTGGAAAATTATAGATGAAGTAGTCAAGTTGTATTCAACATCATCTGCTACTACACTTATTGGCCATATCACACATTTTGAAGACGCATTAAAAAAAGGGCTAGTTATGAAAACGATCAACGCTAGAATACAAAACGAACTGGCTATAAAAGTTTCACCCTATCAAGAAGTTCACAAGAAATTCTTCTATGACCTAAACATTGAATGGTTGGAAACCTATTTTTACGTTGAAGATTTTGACCGAGAAGTGCTGAGCAATCCTGAGACCTATATTCTAAACTTGGGAGGTCATATTTTCTTCGCATTGGAAGGAAAACAAGTGGTGGGCACGGTAGCACTAATGTACAAAGAACCCGGTGAGTTTGAACTTACCAAAATGGCCGTATCTCCAGAACATCGTGGCAAAAAGATTGGACAAAAATTGATGCAACATTGTATCGACTTCGGTACCGAGAATAATTTCAAAAAACTATTTCTTTACTCTAATACTCTCTTAGAAAACGCTATTTATATTTATCGCAAATACGGTTTTCAAGAAATCCCCGTAGAGCCTGATAGTCCTTACGAGCGTAGTAATATTAAAATGGAATTACCCCTGTCCTAAAAGCAATCTAGTACATACAACTCATGAGATTCTTTGTATCTTCATGAAAAATTTGTTCCATGAAACAACTACTAATTACCCTATCCTTTCTGGTCGCCTTTTCGGGTTGTAAATCAGACACTAAAAAAACAAACACAGACGTAACAACCCAAGAAACTACTGAGGAGGTCGAAAAAGAATCAACCTTATCCTTTGAGGTGTATCCTATCTCACATGCGACAATGGTTATAGAATGGGACGGCACAGTTATTTATATTGATCCCGTGGGCGGCGGCGATAACTTTAGTAAATATCAGGAGCCAGACCTCATTTTAGTTACGGACATTCACGGGGACCATTTAAATGCCGAAACAATACAAGCGGTTGGTGTTTCAAAAACCAAGATCATGGTTCCTAAAGCTGTAGCTGATAAATTACCCGCTTCTTTAGAGGCTCAAATAGATATTCTAAACAATGGAGATATCAAAGAAAGGTTCGGTTTTTCGGTAGAGGCCATTCCTATGTATAACTTACGAACCGAAGCCCTCGACTTTCATAAGAAAGGGCGCGGTAATGGTTATGTGATAGAAAAAGCAGGAAAAAGAGTTTATATTTCTGGAGATACCGAAGATATTCCTGAAATGAGGGCCCTAAAAGGTATTGATATCGCCTTCGTATGTATGAATCTTCCGTATACCATGACGGTACAAAGTGCCGCAGATGCGGTTTTGGAATTTAAACCTAAGACTGTATACCCATATCACTATCGTGGAACAGAGGGCCTAAGTGATGTTTCAGAATTTAAATCGATTTTGTACGGAGGCAACCCTGATCTTGGTGTTGTTCAACTTGATTGGTACCCCAATAAAAAATAATAATTCGAAGTCCTTTGAAAAAATAATTGTTGGAATGCAGCTGTTAATGCCTGTAATTGGATAGTTTTATTACCAATGAAAATCTCTTTCGTTAACTTTCAAATCTTCTCGTACCAGATAATCAATTATGATACGGGTTTTTCCAGAGAATTGTTTGTGTTTAAATGAAAGTGTCAACGAATCTTCAGACACATATAGAACTTTGAAAAACTTATAGTCTTTCTTGATCTTAAACAGTTCAGGAATTTGATCACTCGTTAACTTAAGGTAGGAATTCCCACTATCGGAAACTGAAATTTTCCAAGTGGCTCGCAATGATGGACCACAATCTGTATTGTCTTCATTATTATCTACAACTGTATTATTCACTGAAAATGTTTGTCGATAGCTTAAAAAACAGCGTCCCATGTTCATACGAGTATCTCCATTATAGCGTCGCGCAATCTTCCAGGTTTTTGTCGAATCACCAGCAATAAGTTGTATGGCATTCTGCGGAAGTACGTAGGGATTAGTTTCGGTCTCTTCGCAGGAAGCAAATACCAAGAACACTAAAGCAATCGAGAATAAAAAAATAGTGTTTCGCATGGTTGAAGATTGATTGGATTAAAAGTAGGTTTTTTGCTTCCGTTTTTCAAATGTAAGCACCGTTGCCTCTTGAAAACTAATTTTTTAACTATTCGCTGCGCTTTTTGTCTTATTTTTATACCTCTAAATTTTTGTAACCTAAAACGTATTGCTATGAACAACATGTTACGCTCCAAAAAAAAACTGCTTATCGGATCTCTTTTTCTCCTTGCGCTATCTGCCTTTTTCTGGTTTCCGCAAGAGACAATCGATCAAGAAACAGTCAATGAGATCGCCGAACAGTATCCTCATGAATGGATGTATAATCAACGAGCATACCCAGACAATTATATTAATCCAACCGCCATGAAGAATGCACTGCAACAATCTAAGAGCATCCTTTCATCTAGAGATGCAGAAAGTGGTGGTGCTTGGGTGCTTAGAGGCCCTTTAAACACAGGTGGACGTATTACAGATGCGGCTATTTCACCTGATAATGACAATCATCTGTACGTAAGTACCGCAGTAGGCGGTGTTTTCAGAAGTACTGATCAAGGTGCAAATTGGACTCCAATTTTCGATGCCATTGGACAAGCCTCTATAGGCAATATCGCTATTGCTCCTTCTAATGCTCAACGTATTTATGTAGGTACGGGAGAGGCTAATGGTAGTGCTACGTCTGGCGCTTTTTTTGGAGACGGTGTTTACAGGTCTGATGATGGAGGTGACTCCTGGTCCAATATAGGACTCCCAGAAAGTAACCATATTGGAAGAATTGTAGTGGATCCAGCAGATGAAGACCGTGTTTTTGCGGCAGCTACTGGCCGACTGTACGGATACAATTCTGAAAGAGGTATCTATAGAACCACAGATGGTGGAGCAAATTGGGAACAAGTATTGTTCGTAACAGATTCAACAGCGGCTATTGACGTTGCTATGAATCCCGTTAATACAGATATTTTGTATGCCGCTATGTGGGAGCGTACTCGTAAGCCTTGGCAACGTGATTATGGTGGACTCACTTCGGGAGTACATAGATCCGTGGATGGTGGTGATACCTGGGAATTACTAGGTAATGGATTACCCGCCCCAAATGCACAAACTGGACGTATTGGTCTGGCTGTTTCTGAATCAGACCCGGCTACCGTTTATGCTAGATATACTACAGGCGAGATAACAAACTCTTTTGATGCCATTTATAAATCTACAGACAATGGCGATTCTTGGATACAAATTAATACGGGTGCTATTTCGGGCATTGATGCAAGTTTCGGCTGGTATTTTGGTAATATTCGTGTGAACCCTATAGATCCTGATGAAGTATATGTGCTAGGACAACAACTCTTCAGAACATCTAACAGCGGCGGTAGTTGGCAATCTGTGAACGGCATGCACGTAGATCATCATGCCATTGAATATTCCCGTAATAACAACAATCTCATCTTAGCAGGAAACGATGGCGGGGCCTACCTATCTTCAAATGGAGGAAATAGTTGGTTTCATTTTGAGAACCTTCCCATCACCCAATTCTATAATATTGAAGTAGATTTTCAAGAGCCAGATAGATTGTATGGTGGAACACAAGATAATAACACCATACGCACACTAACGGCAGGGCTTAATGATTGGTCTCCCATCTGGGGTGGTGATGGCTTTCACGTAAATGTGGATCCTAGTGATAACAATTTTGTCTATGCTGAATCGCAATTTGGCAATTTAGGTAGATCAACAAACGGAGGAAACAGCTTTCAATCTGCATTAGACGGAATTTCTTCGGCAGATAGAAATAATTGGAATACTCCAGTCGTTTTATCTCCGTTCAATCCCGAGATTACCTATTATGGAAGTAACAGATTATATACTGCCAATCGTGCGATGTTCTGGACGGCCATTAGCCCAGACCTCACCGACGGACAACACCCAAGTGGTTCCCTCAGCTATGGTACTTTGACCGCCATCGCACCTTCGTATAATAACTTAAACACGATATACACAGGAAGTGACGATGGAAACGTTCACGTTACTTTTGACGGTGGAGCCAATTGGGAAAACATTAGTGCTGGACTACCAGATCGATACATTACTTCCATAGCAATTTCTCCAAATGACGATCAAACGGCATATGTCACAATTTCAGGTTTTGGCCTTTTGGATTATGATCCCCACGTTTTTAAAACCATTGATGGTGGTCAAACTTGGGCAGATATTTCATCTAACCTTCCTAGTATTCCTGTGAATGACCTCATTATAGGTCCTGACAACATTCTATTGTTGGCTACAGACCTTAATGTGTGGTATTCTGAAGATGACGGTGGCTCTTGGGATATTTTAGGAAATAACCTACCACTTACCATTACGCGTGATTTGAAGTACCATGCTCCTACCCAAACTTTATATGCAGGAACTTTTGGTCGCTCCATTCATAGCTATGACTTGAGTACGCTTTTGGGAACCGATAGTTTTGTGGAAGAAACCAATGACGTGCGCCTCTATCCTAATCCAACAAATTCAGTACTTAATATTAAACACGATTTGACTTCTGATGGGCAAATAACAATATTTGATATTACAGGAAAAGAAGTGAAACTATTATTTGACGGTAATCTCGAAGCGTCCAGAAACATAACGTTTCAGGTATCTGAAATGTCTTCAGGAATTTATTTTGTGAGAATAGCTTCGGAAGGAAAATCTGTTGTTAAAAAACTTATGATCCAATAGGTCATAACATATCAGTGAGAAAAAAAATAGATATCGAACTATGGGCTCGTAAAGATCATTTTCAATTTTTCGATTCCTTTGAAGAGCCCTTTTTTGGTGTCACGGTCGAGGTAGATTGTACGCGAGCCTATCAAACGGCTAAATCGCAGGGAACGTCTTTCTTTATCTACTATTTATTTGCATCCTTACAAGCTGCCAATCAAATTGACGCCTTCAGATATCGCATAGAGAATGGAGAGGTTTATCTGTATGATGAAATACATGCTTCGGCAACAATACCAAGACCTAATGACACTTTTGGGTTTTCATACATGAACTATCATGCCAGTTATTCGGACTTTGAAAAAGTGGCCCAACAAGAAATAACGCGGGTTGCAAATAGTACAGATCTTGACCCTTCTGGTTCGGGAGAAAATGTGATACATTATTCATCACTCCCGTGGATAAAATTTACGGCATTATCTCATGCTAGAAGTTATTCATTCAGAAATAGTTGTCCAAAAATTTCCTTCGGAAAGGTGGTCAAAACTGATAATAAAAGAACTATGCCAGTTTCCATTCATGTGCATCATGGCTTGGTAGACGGCTCCCATGTGGGGCAGTATGTTGCACTTTTTCAGGAAATAATGAACCGTTGATCTCATGAACATGGACAAAACTAAAATGGCCGTTGCTGTATTTGACAAAAGAGCAGATCAATATCAGGAAAAATACATGGATGTAGGTTTGTATACCAAATCCTTTGATACATTTTGTTCATTGATTTCTGCCAAAAATGCTGAAATTCTCGAGCTGGCTTGCGGTCCGGGCAATATCACCAAGTACCTTTTAGGGATTAGACCTGACTTCAAAATTCTGGCTACAGACCTAGCTCCCAATATGATTGAATTAGCTGCACAGAACAATCCAACTGCTGAAACACAACTATTAGACTGTAGAGATATTCGAACATTGAATAAGAAATACGACGCAATCATGTGTGGTTTCTGTTTGCCATATTTGTCCAAAGAAGAAGCAATACAATTGTTGCATGATGCTTCAACTGTTTTAAAACCAGGTGGTGTATTGTATATAAGCACCATGGAAGATGATTATAGTAAATCTGGGATGGTCGGGCCAAGCGACGGTGGTCCCGACAGGCTCTTCATGCATTTTCATGAGGCCGATTATTTGATCAACGCATTGAAAAATAATCATTTCCAGCTTGTATCATTGCAAAGACAGGAATTCCCCGATCAAAATGAAACCAAAACCATCGATTTAATCATCATTGCACAACTATGAAAACGAACACTGTGAACAATATTCGCTATCCATTGATTGAATTGACTGGCTGGGTGTTTAAAGAAGAAAAAGTGTTTTTCGAAATTGAAGAATACCCTGGTATTCATAAAATAAAGAAAAAAGATATTCCTCAGCATTATGCTCGACATATTGTTGATAGCAACGGATTTATTATAAAAATCACCTCTCATGAAGTTCTAGGTGAAATTGCTAGTTTTTCCACCTTCTTTTCCAAGCCATATTTTGAAGTGAGGTTAACCATAGAAAACAGTGGGGTACAGATGCCTTTGGAAGAATTAAAACAAATAGTTCTTTCAAAATTGTCTGAATTATTTCATATCACATATAATAAAATCATGACTCCTGAAGAATTTCAAGAAAAAATTAAAGCGGCTAAGGATTATTATGAAGTGATCGTAATTGCCACTTTTTTAGATCAATAAAAATAAAAAATGAGAAAAAAAATTCGAATTATTCTTGCGATACTAGTGCTTTTGATAACCGGATTTGCTGCTTTTGTCTGGTATTCTCTCCAGGCGCGCCCTAACCCGCAACCCCTACCTTCAAATCTTTTTGCTGTGGAAAGCGCGGAAGGTCAAAAAATGCTCGCCAGAGCTAACTTTAAGGCAGATTACGCAGCATTAGCCAGTAATTATGAACCTCAAGAATTGGTAAGTTTTTGCGGCGTAGCGAGTAGTGTTACCGTACTCAACGCTTTGGGCAAAAAAACAAATCAAAGCGATTTTTTCACAGACGATGTGAGCGACGTAAAATCTAGGTTTTCAGTAATGTTTGGCGGTATGGCTCTTTCAGAATTAACAAATCTGTTAGAAAAACACAATACCAAAGGTGTCATGACCTATGCCAGTGATTCAAGTTTGGAGGAGTTTAGAAACATCCTTAAGCGGAACTTATCCAACCCCGAAAACTATTTGTTGGTAAACTACCAGCGTGAGGTATTGGAGCAAGGAACTGTAGGCCACATATCTCCTCTCGGTGCCTATGATAACGAATCTGATTACGTACTCATTATGGACACTGCTGCCCATAAATATCCACCCACCTGGGTTCCGGTGTCTCTCCTTTTTGATGCAATGAATACCGCTGATGCTAGTTCGGGTGTAACAAGAGGATATCTCGAAGTTTCAAAAAACTAAGACGAGAGTTTTATAAATAGTTCAACATTTCCTTAGAAGATGTCAATGTTTTCAACTTAGGATGTACTACAGGGTCTTTTACTTCTTCGTGCACCCAGGTTGTATGAAAGGGAATATGAAAAGCATATGATCCTATTTCTAACACGGGAAGAATATCACTTTTGAGTGAATTCCCCACCATCAGAAACTCGTTCTCCGTAATATCTAAATGACGTACTAGTTTTCGGTATTGTTTATCGGTTTTATCAGAGACAACCTCAATATGATGAAAGTATCCTTCTAAACCAGATCGTATTAATTTTCGCTCTTGATCCAAAAGATCTCCTTTGGTAGCTACTACTAGTTTGTATTTTTTGGAAAGCGCTTTCAGTGTTTCTTCAATACCCTCCAACAGTTCAATAGGTTCTTGCAACATCTGCTTCCCCATCTTCATTAACTCTTCAATGAGTTGCACAGATACATTTCCGTTAGAGACTTTAATAGCCGCTTCAATAAGTGATAAGGTAAAGGGTTTTATCCCATAGCCATACAACGGCAGGTTTTGCATTTCTACTTCAAACAGAATCTTGTTGAGGGCCTCTTCAGATAAGTAGTCACTCATAAGTTCACAGAAACGAGCTTCGGCATCCCTAAAGAATGTTTCATTGACCCAAAGGGTGTCATCCGCATCAAATGCAATAACTTTTATGTGTTGAAAGGACATGAATTTACCGAATCAGTTTTTTGTACTTTATACGTTTCGGCATAAGATCGCCTCCAAGGCGTTTCTTTTTATTCTCTTCATAATCACTAAAGCTTCCTTCAAAGAAATACACTTGACTATCTCCTTCAAAAGCCAAGATATGTGTACAAACTCGGTCTAAGAACCATCTGTCGTGAGAAATAACCACCGCACAACCCGCAAAGTTCTCCAGTCCTTCTTCCAAGGCTCTAAGTGTGTTTACGTCCAGATCATTTGTAGGTTCATCCAACAGCAACACATTACCCTCCTCTTTCAGCGTCATTGCCAAATGCAAGCGATTGCGTTCTCCTCCTGAAAGCGCAGATACTTTCTTATTCTGCTCACTACCAGAGAAATTAAATCGACTGAGGTAAGCTCTTGAGTTTACCTGACGTCCGCCCATCATAACTAATTCCTGGCCATCACTAAAGTTTTCCCAGATGGTTTTACTAGTGTCTATATTAGAATGTGATTGATCCACGTATGCTAATTTCACACTTTCTCCCACTTCAAAGGTTCCTTTGTCAGAAGATTCTTCTTCCATAATCATCCTAAAGATAGTAGTCTTTCCTGCCCCGTTAGGTCCTATAATACCCACAATTCCAGCTTGTGGGAGCTTAAAGTTTAGGTCTTCATACAACAATTTGTCACCATAGGCTTTAGCAACGCCCTTGGCCTCAATAACATTGGTTCCTAAACGAGGCCCGTTAGGAATATATATTTCCAATTTGTCATCCAATTGCTTCTGATCCTGACTCATCAGCTTATCGTAGTTATTTAAACGAGCTTTTTGTTTGGACTGTCTCCCTTTAGGAGCCATTCTCACCCATTCTAACTCTCGCTCCAATGTCTTTTGTCGCTTGCTTGCCTGTTTCTGCTCTTGAGCAAGTCGTTTAGATTTTTGATCCAGCCAAGACGAGTAATTACCTTTCCAAGGGATACCCTCTCCCCTATCCAACTCTAGGATCCAGCCAGCCACATTATCCAGAAAATAACGGTCGTGTGTTACGGCGATTACGGTTCCTTTATATTGCGACAAATGATGCTCTAACCAATGGACGCTTTCTGCATCCAAATGGTTGGTAGGCTCATCCAATAAAAGCACATCCGGCTCCTGTAAAAGCAATCTACAAAGGGCTACGCGACGTCTTTCCCCTCCAGACAATACTCCAATAGGTGTATCCCCTTCGGGCGTTCGCAACGCGTCCATCGCAATTTCAAGTTTTGTGTCAAGTTCCCAGGCATTCGTTGCATCAATTTTGTCTTGTAGTACCGCTTGTTTGTCCATGAGTTCCTGCATTTTATCAGCATTTTCATAGACTTCCGGCAAACCAAACATATCATTAATCTTGTTGTATTCATCTAGAACATCAACCACTTCCTGAACACCTTCTTTCACAATTTCAATAACCGTTTTAGACTCATCCAATTTGGGTTCCTGTTCCAAATACCCAACCGTATAGCCAGGTGCAAATACCACATCACCTTGGTAATTTTTTTCAATGCCCGAAATTATTTTAAGCAAGGTAGATTTTCCGCTTCCATTAAGCCCCAGAATTCCAATCTTCGCTCCATAAAAGAAACTTAAGTATATATTTTTTAAGACCGGTGTTTGTGCATTTTGGAATGACTTTGTTACACCAGACATCGAAAAGATCACTTTCTTATCGTCAGACATTTTTGAACATATTATTGGTTAGTTAATTCAATTATACTCTTCCCTTCAAGGCGTTAAAAACCCATGCAATCGCAAAGAATCCTACTCCTACAGCCGCAAAACCCCAGCCTGCCACTTCATCATATCTAAAGGCTCCCAGCGCAATTAATCCGGCTCCAACAATTATCATAACAAATGTAGCCCAAGCCAACACCGTATTTTTATTCATCATAGTACTTTTTTTAGGGCGTTTCCTCCTTCGCCTACGGCTATGGAGGGCGTGCTTTTGGTAGTCGCTTCCACCATTGCCTTAAACCTAAGTAAAAACTTTAAGGACAAATGGATGGCAAAGATGGAGAGCTCCACAATACCTCAATCACTAACGCGGTTCAATAGTTGGTCTGCATAGGCTACCGCCTAGGCAGAAAGACAAATATCGGTAATTAAAAATAGATTTCCATGACCAAAATGACATACTTTCGTATTTTAGCACAAACCAAATTTCTGGCATGGATTTAAACTTCAACAAAAACGAAGATCACAATAAACTTTTGATTTCAGAATTACGTAGAAAACTGGCTCAAGTTAAACAAGGTGGGGGTTCTAAGCGAATTGAAAAACATCATGCTAAAGGTAAAATGACCGCTCGTGAGCGAATTGATTACCTTTTGGATGCCAAAAAATCTTCCATAGAAATAGCAGCCTTTGCAGGTGAAGGCATGTACAAAGAACATGGAGGATGCCCAAGTGGTGGAGTTGTTATCAAAATGGGATATGTGAGTGGCAAACAATGTCTTGTTGTTGCCAATGATGCTACCGTTAAAGCAGGCGCCTGGTTTCCAATTACCGGAAAAAAAAATCTGAGAGCCCAAGAGATTGCCATAGAAAACAAACTGCCCATAATATACCTAGTAGATAGTGCTGGTGTGTATTTACCGATGCAGGACGAAATCTTTCCTGATAAAGAGCATTTTGGCCGTATTTTTAGAAACAATGCAGTAATGAGTAGTATGGGGATCACTCAGATTTCAGCAGTGATGGGGAGTTGTGTTGCTGGAGGTGCTTATCTTCCTATTATGAGCGATGAAGCCCTAATTGTTGACAAAACGGGAAGTATTTTTCTAGCAGGAAGTTATTTGGTCAAGGCCGCCATTGGTGAAAGTATTGACAACGAAACATTGGGAGGTGCTACCACGCATTGCGAAATAAGTGGTGTCACCGACTATAAGGCCAAAGATGACAAAGACGCTCTGGGCACTATTAAAAATATCATGTCAAAAATTGGCGATTATGATAAGGCTGGATTCAATAGAATTCCATCGGCTAAACCCTCAGAAAAATCAGAAGATATTTTTGGTATACTTCCAAAGTCTCGTGCAGATCAATATGACATGCGAGAAATCATTAAACGATTAGTAGATAAATCGGAATTTGAAGAATACAAAAAAGAGTACGGCAAAACAATCCTAACTGGCTATGCTCGTATTGATGGTTGGGCCGTTGGTATTGTAGCAAATCAACGAAAACTGGTTAAAACAAAAAAAGGGGAAATGCAGTTTGGCGGTGTGATCTACAGCGATAGCGCAGATAAAGCCACGCGATTTATCGCCAATTGCAACCAAAAGAAGATTCCTTTGGTCTTTTTACAAGATGTAACCGGCTTTATGGTGGGAAGCAAAAGTGAACATGGCGGAATTATTAAGGACGGTGCAAAAATGGTGAATGCTGTGAGTAATAGTGTCGTGCCAAAATTCACGATCGTTATTGGTAATTCATATGGTGCCGGGAACTATGCTATGTGTGGAAAGGCCTACGACCCTAGGCTTATTGTGGCTTGGCCTAGTGCCGCATTGGCTGTGATGAGTGGAAATAGTGCAGCAAAGGTACTCTTGCAAATTGAAACGGCATCACTAAAAAAAGAAGGCAAAGAGATTACCCCAGAAGTCGAGAAAGAACTATATGACAGGATAAAAGCTCGTTATGATGAGCAAATTTCACCTTATTATGCAGCCTCTCGTATCTGGACAGATGCTATTATAAACCCGCTAGACACGCGCGATTGGATCTCTATGGGAATTGAAGCTGCCAATCATGCCCCCATCGAAAAGCCATTTAATTTGGGTGTGATACAAGTTTGATGTTTCCCATTTCGTGTTTTTGATATCCAATAATTGGATATTCAAAAGAATAAACATAGCTTGTGGGTTTAATACCTCACCATGTCTGACGTTAAAGTTACCAAGCAGCCTTTTCATATTATTTTATTGTTAATACTTGCCGGAGAGGCGGTTTTTATCCTACCATTTGTATTGGTACGTGTTTTTGGTATCACCTTCCTAGAAGCCTTCGAAATTGACCACGCTCAAATCGGTGTAGCGCAAGGAGTTTATGGAATTGTCGCCTTTGCAGCTTATTTTTTTGGTGGCCCATTGGCAGACAAATACGAACCCAGAAAGCTTATGGCAATATCACTTTGGGCAACAGCACTTGGTGGAGTATTTATGGCCACTTACCCGTCTTTTTTCTGGCTTAAGGTTCTTTTCGGATACTGGGGACTTACCACTATATTTTTGTTCTGGGCTGCGATGATTAAAGCCACACGCATATGGGGTGGCAACACGAGTCAAGGAAAAGCTTTTGGTATTTTAGACGGAGGGAGAGGGATGGTTGGAGCTCTTTTTGCGTCTTTAGGAATTTTAATTTTAGCCCTGTTTACCTCGACTGAAGACGTGAGTCAAATTAGCCTTCAAGAACGACAAGAAGTGTTTTCTTATGTAATTTACACGACCTGTATTATCGTAGTGATGGTGGGTGTTTTAGTTTGGTTTTTCTTAAAAACTACCGCCGCAGATAACAATTCCACCACGAATAAGATAAGTTGGAAAGAGATAAAATCCGTGCTAAAAATCCCACAGGTTTGGTTACTTATGGTCATTATTTTATCGGCTTATGTAGGTTATAAATTAACTGGAGTGTTTTCTCGTTACGCCGCAGAAGTAATGGGGTACAACGAGGTGGATTCTGCAAAAACCGGTGCCATGCTACTCTATGTGCGACCCGTTGTTGGAGTTATCATTGGCTTTTTAGCCGATAGAAGTAAAATTACGGGTTGGCTTATTGTGAGCTTTGTATTAAGTATTTTTGGAGCGCTACTATACGTCACAGGTATTATCAACGCAGACACTACCTTTTTCTTTGTAATGGGCGTACTACTCACTGCCACGGGTATCTATGGAGCACGGGCCCTATATTTTGCAACGCTTAAAGAGAGTAAGGTTCCAATCGCAGTAACAGGAACGGCTGTGGGGTTAATTTCGCTTATTGGATACACTCCAGATATTTTTGCTGGTCCTATTATGGGCAAACTCTTGGTTACTTGGCCAGGAGAAACAGGATATAAATATGTTTTTTTAATGCTGACTGGTTTTGCATTTATAGGCTTGCTTGCCGCCGTCCAACTCTACCGATTGAATAGACGGTAATCCTCAAATTATTTTGCGTATCTTTTTGTCGAAAAAACTAACCGCTTTATTATGAAATTACCACGTATTATTTCTCCCGTTTTACTTTTCTGTTTGTTTTGTTGTACGACCCTTTCACTTTACGCCCAACATCAGGGCCCTTTTGAACAGCTCATTATACGGGGAGTTACGGTAATTAATGGTGATGGTGCTCCCCCAATAAGCCCGGTTGATATTGTGGTAGAGAATAATATTATAAAAACAATCAAGGTAGTGGGATACCCCGGTGTTCCTATTGACAATAGCAAACGGCCTAAGCTAAAAGCAGGTGGTAAAGAATTGGACGCTACGGGAATGTATTTACTTCCAGGTTTTGTTGATATGCACGGCCATATAGGAGGTAACGCACAGGGTGCCGATTGGGAATATGTTTTTAAACTATGGATGGCACATGGCGTAACTACAGTCCGTGAGCCTTCAGGGCGCGGCGTTGATTACACCTTGGATCTTAAAAGACGAAGTGCGGCAAATGAAATCATTGCCCCAAGAATATTTGCATATACGGGCTTTGGTCAGGGAAGTGACGGGCCTATTACAACGGCAGAACAAGCACGACAATGGGTTCGAAATAATGCCAACAAAGGCGCTGATGGCATTAAGTTTTTTGGCGCAGAACCACATATTATGAAAGCAGCCTTGGACGAAAACAAAAAACTTGGTCTCCGTTCTGCCATGCATCATGCCCAATTGAGTGTTGCCAGATGGAATGTTTTGCATTCGGCGAAAGCAGGTTTAACAAGCATGGAGCACTGGTATGGACTTCCAGAGGCGCTTTTTAACGATCGTACCGTTCAGAATTACCCCTTAGATTACAATTACAATAACGAACAACATCGCTTTGGAGAAGCCGGTAGATTATGGAAACAGGCTGCAACACCCTATTCAGATCATTGGAATGCCGTGATGAACGAGCTGTTGGAATTAGATTTTACACTGGACCCAACCTTTAATATTTACGAAGCCAGTAGAGATCTGCAACGTGCGCGCAGAGCAGAGTGGCATGAAGACTATACCCTCCCTTCCCTTTGGCGTTTTTACCAGCCAAGTAAGATCAGTCATGGATCGTATTGGCATTTTTGGGGTACCGAAGAGGAAGTCGCTTGGAAGGAAAATTATCGTCTTTGGATGACGTTCATTAACGAATATAAAAACCGAGGCGGACGTGTCACCGCAGGATCCGATTCTGGGTTTATTTTCCAATTATACGGGTTTGCCTATATCCGCGAATTGGAATTACTTCGAGAAGCTGGCTTTCATCCCATGGAAGTTATTAGAGCAGCCACTTTAAATGGTGCAGAGGCCTTGGGCATGGATGATAAGATAGGATCCATTCAAGTAGGAAAGTATGCAGATTTTGTTATTGTTGATGAAAACCCGTTGCAAAACCTAAAAGTACTCTATGGTACTGGAGCGATTAAGCTTACCGAGGACAATGAAGTTGTTAGAGCAGGCGGTGTGAGATATACTATCAAAGATGGAATTATCTACGATGCCAAACAACTGTTAAGAGATGTAAAAGCAATGGTCGATGCTGCTAAGGCTTCTGAAGGATTTGAGTTGAAACAACCCGGGATTAAAGATTAAATATGATAAAAAAGATATTTTTACTGGCACTGATCTCTCTCATAAGCATAGGGGTCTATGGACAAAGTATTGAAGATTTTTATGGAACTTGGGAAGGAGAGGATCAAGGAGAAGTTGGCGCTATTATTTTTCAAGAAAGCGGATTCGCTTATATGAAAGTGGGGGACCAGACACATGGTGGTGAAGAGTTTGTTCTAGATGGGCAAAAAGCTAGTTTAACTTATATCATTGACACCGAATCCAAACCCATACATATTGATCTAGTAATGCGCATTGTAAAAACAGGCGAAGAGCGTAGTTTACTCTTTATTGCGGAGTTCGTGAATAGTGATCAATTAAAGCTATCTATAAGTCCAACGGGGCAATACCCTGAAAGTTTTGATGATGGTGATACGATAATACTTACGCGAGTTAAAGAAAACTAAGGGTGTAAAAACTTACCAAGCGATCGCCTTTATCTCTTCCTGCCTTTTGTTCACATAACGAAACCCATTATTTCCATAGAAGCCTGCTTCTTCTAGCATGATTCGGATATCCTTTTTCCACTCGGGAATGGTTACTGTTGTATTTAATTCAATAGCATACACAGTATTACGATGCAATGGGTAATCTCCATTTACGGGCACTCCTCCTTGTGAATCCCACATTCCTAACGTAGTTCCCGAGCTATGTCCATACGTTCCCAAAGGATGCGTATAAATAGCGGGGCGTAATCCTTCGGATTTTCCTTCCGAAAGGGACTTCAACAAAATTTCATTTCCGGTTCTTCCTTCCATAAAATTCGCCGTAAAAATATCCTGAACTCTATTTCCTTTAGCAAAAGCGTCTTTTAGAAAGCCAGGCACCTCTTTTTCGTCTTCTTTAAGGACATACGCATGCTGTTGGCAGTCAGTATTCAAGCCAATATAGGTTATGCCAAAATCGCAGTGTAAAAGATCACCGGGAAGTATGGTTTTATCCTTTTCTCCTTTAGTAAATGAATAAATGTGGCTCTTTAAAGCCTCATCACTGCGTTGAATATCAATAGTTGGGTGAAACCAAGTTTCTAATCCCATATCTGTTACCTTTTGTCGCATCCACCATACCACATCCTCTGTGGTTGTCTCTCCGGGTTTTATAACATTCTTTGAAAAAGCTTCGTCAATAATTTTATGAGTCACCGAAACCAATGTATTGTATAACTCCATTTCTTTCTGAGTCCTAGTCTCTATCCATCCAATGGCCAATTTCTCAGCGGAGACTAACTTATCTTCCAAATGTTGCGGTAAGGCCTCAAGTAGTCCTTCATGATCTGTTTTCACCAAACCATCTGCAATGCCGAAGTATCTCGACGTATTGATTCCAATCTTAGTAGGGTTTCTTTCCTCAATAATGTCTACAAGAGCTTGCCATTGATCGGGTTGTTTTTCTTTATCCCAAGCGGACGTTATATTCTTTCCAACGTCATATCTGGCAACTGCCAATTTCTCTATGACATTCTCTTCTTTATTTCTATAAAAAACAAGAATAGTTCTCCTTCTCGCATTCAACCATAATGCGGGGAGCATGGTTCGCATCACCGGATCTTCATTATATTCTCTGGAGATTACCAGCCACATATCAATTCCTGTATCATCCATCAATTGTGGTAGCAAATTATCAAAACGATCTCCCAGCATCTCATCTTTTAATGTCGCTCGATCTCTTTCCGGAAGAATTTGAGCGGAAAGACCTGTACTGACAATGAGGAATAAAAGAATTAATTTTTTCATGATGGTAAATTTGTCCTAAAAGTACCTCATTTGAGGCAATAAAAAAAGGAGCACTTTTAAAATGCTCCTCTTAAAATAAACTCCTAGCTTCCCCCTAAGCTTATGGGAGCTTATTTAAATTATATACCAAAAAGACCGTCTCTGGCTTCTGGTATTTCTTGTTCTTTATTAATAGTAAATTATTCCAAATAATAATGAAATAGATATTGGGCGGGTGCAATGAGAAGGGACTTTGAGGATAGGAATTGATAAGAAAAATTCATGTTACTTAATGGTTTGCGTTACTAAATATTTTCAATATGTATCATCACTGAAGTCAAGAAACAAATGTTCTAAACACGTCTTGTTGATAGATTGATTGATGAATAAATAGTTTGCATTAAAGCGGAGAACAGCAACATAATAACACTTAGGTACATGTTCGTTGTATCTCCCCCCATTTCAGCAACTATATGTTGCAGAAATGGTACAACTTTTATGCCATTTACATAAAACTAACGGTGAACATCTCTAAATAGTACTGCAAATCAAAAGTATTGTTACACAACTGACATAAAATCATGCTTTACCATTCTTAATGTACAGTCTCTAAAGTATTTAATCTTTTGTGGCAAAAGGTAAGTGCCGATATTATTTACCCTCCCTTATTTTAAATTTAAGGAGTATTTTATCTCTTTATAATTGATGGTATTAGAAAAGGAGCGACTATGCGCTCCTTTTCTATCATATTAATAAACTATAAAAATTAATAGCTCCTGACCAATCGTATGAACTCTGCTCTATAGCCGTCAACATCTTCCCCTTTTCCAGCCTTGGCCAAATCTATGACATCAGATTTCTCAAATGTCTCTGTAAAAATAGATTTTCTAAGTTGTAGCCCATACAATGCAACGGCCGCCGAAAATTTAAAATCAGTCGAAGCGTACTCGATGTCCATATTATTATCGGTAACAGCTTTAACTATTAATTTACTAGTTTCTCCGTCTGGTTCTTTATATCTAAACTTCACTGTCAATATCTCATTTGTATTGATTTCTGAAATGTATGTTTTTGAATACTTCAGATTATCCAATTCTCCTACATGCTTACTATCTACACCTCTAGGTATTACTTCATACAGCGCCGTAACCGTATGACCGCTTCCCAGTTCTCCTGCGTCTTTTTTATCATCTATAAAATCTTCGTCATTTAATAGCCTATTTTCATACCCAACCAGTCTATAGGCCTTAACTTTTTGCGGATTAAATTCAACTTGAATTTTGACATCTTTCGCAATGGTATATAATGTTCCAAAAAATTCTGTTCCCAATACTTTGTGCGCTTCCTGCATAGTATCAATATAGGCATGGTTTCCGTTTCCTTTATCTGCCAACGTTTCCATTTTTGAATCCTTGTAGTCTCCCATTCCAAATCCTAATACAGTAAGAAACACGCCGCTCTTACGTTTTTCAACAATAAGTTCTTCCATTGCCTTATCACTGGAAGCGCCTACATTGAAATCACCATCCGTGGCTAATATTATTCTGTTGTTCCCTCCTTTAATAAAATTCTTTTCTGCTAAACTATAGGCCAGTTTGATACCTCTACCGCCTGCCGTAGAACCACCCGCATTCAATCTATCAATCGCTGCCAATATTTCCTCTTTTTCTGATCCTCTGGTAGGTTCTAGAACAACCCCGGCTGCTCCTGCATATACCACAATTGACACTTTGTCTTCATTTCGTAGTTTATCGACAAGGATGTGCAATGCAGATTTTAACAAAGGAAGCTTATTGGCTTGATCCATAGATCCTGAAACATCCAACAGAAATACAAGATTAGAATTGGGAACGTCTTTGGAGGTAATATCTTTTCCTTTAAGGCCAATACGCACCAATTTTGCTTTCTTATTCCATGGAGAGTTTGCTATTTCAGTATTTATAGAAAATGGATCGGAACCTGTTGGTTCTGGATAATCATATGCAAAATAATTGATCATTTCTTCAATTTTCACTGCATCAGCAGGTACTTCTTGACCATTATTAATCATTCTTCTTACGTTGCTATAGCCAGCCTTATCAACATCAATAGAAAAGGTTGAAAGTGGTGCTGACTCCACACGTTTAAACACGTTCTCTTTAATACGGGCGTATGATTCGTTTTCGGTATTTGGAAGGCTACTGTAACCGCGTATAACAACGTTTGTTGCTGAACCCGTTGTTCCGCTTTGCGAACTTATTTGAACACCAGACGCCTTACCAGATAATACCCGCGCCACATCTTTATAATTCCTAGAATTAATAGATTCGGAAGTAACCTTACTTACGGAATAACCCAAAGCCTTAGCTTCTTTTTTAATGCCTTGCGCTGTAACAACTACTTCTTCTAATGCTTGCACTACAGGATTCATTTGAATGGCCAAATCTTTGGTGCTCGCCGTAGTAGGAATTTCAATGGTTGCGTATCCTACATATGAAAATTCCAAAGTGTTTCCAATCTGGATTTCGATAACAAATTCGCCATCAAAATCTGATTGGACCTTGTTGGGCGTTTCTTTTTCAGCGATGATTACTCCTGGTAATGGCAAGCCGGTTTCGTCGGTAACTTTTCCGTTAATTTTTAGGTGTTGCGCATTTAATTGAAAGGCACATACTGCGAGAACAATGAACGTTAATAGAGATTTCATAATACCATGTTTTAGTGTTTACATGGTAAAACTATCTTTACTTCAATCTTTAGAAAAGTGGCAATGAGTGAACAATGCCTTTGAGTTCGTCAATGTCCTTTTTTAAATCTTTAACGCCAAAACTGTTTCTTTTTTGTTGAGTTCATGCAGTTGCACGACTTTTGTTTCGGAGGTTTGGTTTGGTTTACCGAAATTAGTATAGGTAGTAATCTTCACATACGTGGGGCTTATGTTATCCCCTTTTCTTTTTCCAAAGTACACCATATTAAACAACCATTCTCCTGTATCACTTGATGTCATAAAAAATTCTTCCAGACCATATCCCTGTCGCTCTTCATCAGCCAACCTGACGGCTTCTTCCTTTTGCGTATGAGACCATGTAAAGAAACGCTTTTGTGGATTTACAATTTGAAGATCAAATTCTGCATCATAGGTATTCCATTCAAACACGATGCGCGTATCATAATTTACATTCTTTAAATATTTAGGATTCACAAAATTGGAGGACAGCTTTCCTTTTTGTAGTGCCATTAAATTCTTAAATTCATTAGCGATTGTTTTAGCAAGGCCCGTAGTACCAATCATTTCTTCAAAATGCCCTCTGTCTATTCTATCATACAACGTAAGTGCCTTCTTATACATCCCGGCATTGTGATAGGCTAGGCTTAAGTTTCGATAGTTTTGAATATCTTTTGGCGCTAATTTAAGTATCCGTTCATATACAGATACCGCGGAATCATACAGACCAAACTCTTCATACTTATAGGCCTGAGCAACCAAAACTTGGATGCTGGAACTTGGCAATTCGGACACATTAGAGAGTATTCGATCTAACAAATAAGCGTTATTCCAATCTTTAAAATAAGAGGCCACGTCAAAAAAGAAATCGGGATCGTCTCCAAACATACGGCGCTGTTCTAAATAAATAGCATATGCCTCGTCAATGTCTTTAGATTTCTTTAAGGCCGCCATATACGGTGTATTAGGTAATGAATTGACTTCTGCAGCGTCTCCAGTATACGTCCCTGTGGTTCCTAGAGGTGTTTTCGCCTTGGTTTTATCTATTTTCGCAGCGACAGCGTTCTTAGTGGTTATTAAAATCACGCCATTTCTACCAATAGTTCCATATTTATTGGTGGCCGCAAGTCCTTTTAGAACGGTAATATCCGCAATATTAGAGGGGTCTAACAATCCAATACTGGAAAATATTCCTTTATCACCTTCGGGATTCAAACCCCTTAAGGTTGTGGGAGAGCTTTCAATAGGTATTCCATCAACCACAATAATTCCAGTTTGATCCAAGAGAATCGTCATATTTTTACCACGACCTACGAACTCAGAAATATTTTGATCAACTTTTAAATTGATATTAGAAAACTGACCACTAACGCTATTTTCAATAGTAAGGTCTTGTGGACCTATATCTTCTTCAGAAATGCTTTCGACGGCGTACCCAAGTTTCTTCTTTGCAACTCTAGTATTACCCGTATTCATTAATTCTTCTTCTTCGGGCTCTTCATCTACTCTAGCTCTTACAATAACTTCACCCAATACTTCATTGCCTTGATCTAATATTACATTCTTTGTCCCTGAACTGGGTACTCGAGTCACTACCGTTCGTTTTCCCAGATAACTGTATTCTAAAATACCGCCTCGTTTTGCTTCAATAGTATACCTACCTTGATTGTCGGTTACTGTCTTAGAATCTGTTTCTCTAGAGAACACAGTTGCCGAAACTAATGGGCCCAAATTATCAGTAACTACACCAGTTACATCAACTAAATCTGAGGTAGCTTCAATTTCATCTATGTTTTCAGATTTCGAAATATTAAAATAAGTACCTCCCGTGCCTAACGCCAGATTCTTCAGATCATTTTCATTTGCATTGGGTAAGCTACAAATTATGTGAACTGGTTTTAAAGCACTGTAAGGGAGTTCGTCGATTGTCTCTCGACCATCGCTTACTAATAGAATTTCATCTACTTCAGCATTAAATAAATGCTGGAATGAGGCAGAACCATCATAAATAGTATTTCGTAATTCGTTCTTTAATAGCTCCCAATTTCCATTAGAAATTCGAAAGGTCTCTTCCAATATGATGGTGTTACTAAAAACCACCAATTGTAATTCTACTTTCGGGTTTTGGTTAAAATAAGAGTCTAAAAAATTTAGCTCTCCAGTGAGGTCTTTTTCGAGCATACCATAAGAACTATCCCAGAGTAGCTTTACTTTTTTCAAATTGTTTTGTGAGGTCAAACTATTGCAGCACAACAGAATAACAATAAATGTTACAAATATCTTTTTCATAATGACATAATTAGCAATGTATCTAAAATTACAACTTTTTTATGTCAATTGCTAGCGGACAGAATTATACCACAATAATGGGCATAAAAAAAGGGATCTTTTTCGATCCCTTTCTAATTTTTTATCTTCCCTTTTTGTCTTCCTTTTTGTCCTTCTTCTTTTTCTTAAGCTTCCGATTCTCTTTTACAAAATGCAGTTCACCAAATCTTCCAATTTCATCTTGAGTTAAAAAGATCTCCAGTTCTGTCGCCAATTTTTCTTCGTACGATTTAATAGTCTTTAGTTTAACACCGTACTCCATGTTTTCATTTCGAAGGGTGTTCATTTTTCCTTCTTCAAATTCAACAATAAAATTTTTCATAACAGCTTTCTCAAACGCATCCAGCGAAAATTCTGCCTCATAGACATCCATTCGCTGATCAATATCTTCAAGAGTATTATCTATGCTTATCGCTTTTTCACCCTGAGGTAATGGTGGAGGTGTATACCCACGCTGTCCCCGCTGAATACGATCTACGTTTTGAGAACACAGCGGTTGAATGGCAAAAAGACCTACACACAACAATACGACTACGAATTTACTTTTCATCTATTCAATTTTTGCAAAGATTATAAAAAATTTAGACATAAGCTCCCTTTCAAAAAGCATACCACTAAATAAATTAGAGGGATTGAGACTGTCTTTTCAAGAGAGCATAACATAAAAAATTAAAAAATAGCTCCTATCGCTTGTATTTTTTAAGCATTTGAAGAACATCTGCTCGCTTAATTTTACCCGTTTCGGTATATGGAAACTGAGAAACCGTATATATCTTTTTTGGGCGTTCGTACTTGTCCAGTTTAGACAAGGCTTTGGAATAGTTGGACACCACAGCTTGTTCTCTGTGCTCTAAAATTAGAATAATACGTTCTCCAAATTTATCATCTGCTTCTGAAGCAATAATGAATGGAAGATCAATCAAGTTGGCTATTTTTTCTTCCAGCAATTCTGGATGTATCTTTAGTCCTCCGCTATTTACAACATTGTCATATCGGCCAAGCAATGTAAAACTCGTGTTGGAGTGCAATTCGACCAAATCATTTGTAACAACTTCTTTGTCCGAAACTTTGGGAGCCGCAATAACTAAACACCCTCGAGAATCAAGACTAAACTTGACATCTGGGAGCGCTGCGAATAACTGAGACTTTGCTAGGCCATTTACTCGTTTAACCGCAATATGGGTGATTGTTTCGGTCATTCCATAGGTTTCAAAGACTTCAGTGGGTATGCGCTGAAGTTTATCTGACAACTCTTGTGACACCTTCCCTCCTCCAATAATCAACTGTTTTACCTTATGCAAGGCTTCAATGGAATGAAAGACTTGATACGGGACCATTGCAACAAAGTCGTACGGATTATCATACTGTGTTAACGCATCTTTTTCTGGCGCAACTACATGCATGTCCCACCCCAAAACCATCGCCCTGACCAGCATCATCATTCCTGCGATATACTCTGCAGAAAGGCATAACAACGCCGATGTTCCGGATCCAACCTTAAAATATGTGCCAGTGGCCAATGCACTATTAACCATGTGTGCCTTTTCCAATTGTATCAATTTGGGAGAGCCAGTGGACCCTGAGGTTCTAACTTCAATCGTGGAAGTATCATCCAACCATCGTCCTATAAACTTTCCTATACTCACCTCATGATCATCTCCTTCCTCTTCTAGTTTTTTTGCAAAATCAATGAGATCCGTTTCTCCGTAGTGGAGTCCATTTAATCTGAAAGTCGGATGAAGAATATGAGAGGTTGTTTTCAAAAGAATTTTCTATGATATATTAAAAAGTTGCATTCTCTGGAGGAGGTGTTATGTTACCAAAGAGCTTATCTCTCCAGTTTTTCCATTTATACCGCCAGGCCATAATACCTAGAAAAATAGGGTATACTACTAGCACAGGTATCAATACATCAAGCCCTGCGACGGGTTCAGAAATATCTTTGAGTACTGAATTTGTTTGAAAAACCGTCCAGTCTGCAGTCACTAAGAGTGCAGCTACGAGATTGTTCCCAGCATGAAAGCCAAGGGCTAATTCCATTCCTTCGTCCATGAGGGTAATAATTCCTAAAAAGAAACCAGTCCCTATATAATAGACCATAATAATATATCCAAGTTCGGCAACCTCTGGATTAGCAATGTGCATCCCTCCAAAGATTACTGAAGTTATCACCAATGGCAACCATTTGTTTCTTGCTGCAGCGCCTATCCCTTGCATCAAATAACCACGAAATAAGAATTCTTCAAAACTGGTTTGTATAGGAATCATTAGAATGGCGATAACCGCTAAAATAAGAAAAGGACCCCACTGAAATTGAACCACATAATCGTCCGGGTTCAAATAATAATAATCTAAAAGTGTTAGCCCTATTGTTACCAAAGCAATCAATCCAAAACCAAAGAAAAACCGCCCCCAGTCCATCTTTTTTCGGGTTGTTGTAAGACGAAGTAAGGGTTGTTTGTGGAGGTGTTTAATAATCAGATATAATGCAATCATTCCAATTATAAAACCAAGCATCATAAGAAACAAGGTGAGATTGGAATCAAAAACAGTCATGATGGCATTGGCATCCTCTAAAAGTTCAAATCCCTGACCATCTTTAAACATTTTAATAGCCAGCGCTATACCAAATGGAAAAGCACCAATGATTTGCCAGGCGAATAGACATATAAAAAACCCAACGATATAACGCCAAATGTCATGCAAATAATTATAAGCTTGTGCGATAAACATAGAAAACTATTTAAAATTTAGCCCCAGAACATCAAGATTCCATCTTTGGTCGGGGTCGTATAACAATGTCCCGTCTTGGACTTTTAATGGTGAAGATATATTATTAGTAAACAAACTTCCCGTGCCCAATCCTTGGGGCAATTTACTATTTTTTGTAAAGGTATACTGTGAAATTGCGTTTAATCCTACATTACTTTCCAGCGCAGAAGTAATCCACCAACCTGCTCTATTTTCTTGGGCCATTCTAATCCAATTGTCACACCCACTAAAGCCTCCCACCAGGCTGGGTTTTAGAATGATATACTGCGGATTGATTTCAGCAAACATTTGCTTCTTCTTTTCTTCTGAAAAAACCCCTATTAGCTCTTCGTCTAAAGCAATAGGCAATGGTGTTTCTGAACAAAGTCGTGCCATCTCATTCCATTGTCCTTGACGAATGGGCTGCTCAATGGAATGCAACTCTAAATCTGAAAGTCTTTTGAGCTTTTCCAAGGCTTCGTTTGGGTCGAAAGCACCATTGGCATCTACCCTCACCTCAACATCTGCTGATGAAAACTCTTTGCGAATGGAAGCTAATAGATTCATTTCAGTATTAAAATCGATAGCTCCTATTTTCATCTTAATGCAGGTAAAGCCTTCCTTTAATTTTGTAGAAATTTGTGATTTCATAAAAGCCTCATCTCCCATCCAAATCAATCCATTAATAGGAATACTCTTAGTTCCCGCATAAAAATCTGAAGGAAACAAATGAAATGGTGTTTCGGCCTTAAACGATCTCAAGGCTGTTTCCAATCCAAATTGAATGGAAGGAAACTCAGTGAGTTCGCTATATAATCGTTCCAATCCCGTCTCGATATTGTCACATACCCAATGCAGTTTTTCTTCATAATCAGGTCTATCATCAATACTCAATCCTCTAAAAATTCCGCATTCCCCTATTCCATAACGTTCTTTTTCTTTTACTATCAGAAACCAAGTTTCTTTGCGATGTAAAACGCCCCGAGAGGTTCCTCCAGGGCGTTTAAACGTTAAAATATGTTTATGACAAGTGGCTTTCATTATAACTCAATAGACTCCCCTATCTCCAAAAGCATTAGATCTTTTCCGGCATCATAGAATTTTTTCTTGGCCTCTGCATGATCAATTTTGATATATCCAAAGGTATCGTAGTGTACGCCCAATACTTTTTCACATTCAACAAAATCACTTGCGATAATCGCGTCATCAATACCCATGGTAAAATTATCTCCAATGGGTAGAATTGCCAAATCCAATTTAGTTGCCATTGGAATCAATTTCATATCCATAGTCAATGCAGTATCTCCGGCTATGTATATATTTTTGTGTTCTCCCTCAATAACAAACCCTCCTGGTTGTCCTCCATTACTACCGTCTGGGAACGAGCTAGTATGAATCGCATTTACATACTTCACATTCCCGAAGTCAAATTTCCAATTACCACCATGATTCATGGGATGCACCTTGATCCCTTTTGCCTGATAGTGCATCGCAATTTCATAATTACTAACAATGGTTGCTCCCGTATTCACGGCAATCGCCTCTGCATCCAAAATATGGTCTTGATGGGCATGAGTAAGCAGTATATAATCTGCCGCTAACGCATTAATATCTACCAAATCCTTGGACAAAGGATTGCCAGAAATGAAAGGATCGATAATGATTTGTTTTCCCGAAACTTCAATCGCCAGGCTATTCTGGCCGTAAAATGTTATTTTCATAATGTCCTATTTAACTAATTGAAAATACTAAATAATATGGCAAACAAAAATGTGCTAAGTGCTACTTTTTTGAGTTCGCCATCCAATTTACTTGGAATTTTATTATGGTATACTTTTTTCAGATTCATTGCTAATGGAATAAAAGCAATGAGAGAAATAAATTGAGTAGGGCTATTAAAGATAATATAGGTTATTGCCGCTATTAACGCCGTAATTATTAGGGCGTAATGATATATCTTCGCGCCTTGCCCCCCCAACTTTACTACCAATGTTCTTTTACGCGCCTTTTCGTCATTTTCGATATCCCTCATATTATTTAGGTTTAGTACTGAAACACTCAAAAGGCCAATGGTTATAGCCGGTAAGAAAATAACCCAGTATAAAGACTTGGTATATAAGAAGTATGTACCAAATACACTTAGTAATCCGAAGAAAAGAAACACGAACAGATCTCCAAAACCCGAATATCCATACGCCTTTTTTCCCACCGTATATTTAATTGCGGCAACAATAGAGGCCAACCCCAAACCAAAAAACAGAAGAATATACCCGTATTGTTCCTTTCCAAAGGCATTGTATATTAGCAATATAGCTGTCCCTAACGTAATGACCGTGGTAATAATGATTCCTCGTTTCATGGCGGTCGGTGAAATCACACCCGAGGCTACCATACGCTTTTCTCCTTCACGATTATCATCTGTACCTTTTATTCCGTCGCCATAATCATTTGCGAAATTAGACACTACTTGAAATCCAATCGTTGTCAAAATTGCCAACCAAAAAATAGATGTTTTCCATACGGTAGGACTCTCAGGGCAATTAGAATTGGAAAAACGGAGGTCACTAAAACAATCTAGATACAGGGCATCCATCCCTAAAGAGGCTCCCACAATAATTCCCGAAATAGACAGCGGTAAGGTTCTCAATCGTGCTGCGGAAACCCAAGCCTTAAAATTTGTCATTCACATCTTTTTTCGACAACAAAAGTACACTTAAAATTTGTTTTGTATTTTTAAACAATAACAAACCAAAATAAATAAATATGTCAACTACTAGTAATCACAATCTTGGTCTTTTAGTACTCCGTTTAAGTTTTGCAGGACTCATGTTAACCCATGGTATTCCAAAACTGATGAAAGTCTTTCAGGGCGACTTCTCTTTTGGAGACCCCATTGGCCTTGGAGCTGGTCTATCTCTTGTATTAACTGTTATTGCTGAAGCCATTTGCCCCGTTCTCATTATTATTGGGTTTAAAACACGTTTAGCAAGCATCCCTCCCATTATTGTTATGTTAGTTGCCGTGTTTATAGTGCACTGGGAAGATCCTTTTCAAAGAAAAGAATTTGCCCTGCTCTACTTGTTTGGTTTTTTGGCCATTGCCCTTATGGGAGCCGGAAAATATACCTTGAGAAAAATGCTATAATATCTTTTTGATATATGCCTCGATTTTTCAAGCTGAAAAAACTCAAGCTATTTTCTGAAAACAAATTTGGAAAATATGCACTATACGCATTAGGTGAAATACTTCTGGTGGTCGTTGGAATATTGATCGCCCTTCAAATCAATAATTGGAACGAAGGAAAAAAACAGGAACGATTACTCGCTGGAATTTTCCAAAATGTTTCCTATGACCTGGAAAGGGACACGCTGCTAATGAATGTGGCCATCGCCTACTATGATATCAGGGAGAAAGATTCAAATAAACTTCTCAACGATGAGTTCACTCGAGAGGATTTTAACACCTGTGCCACCTGCCCAAGTATGATAACCTCCTATTTTCCTCTTACTATAAACAATAAGGGATATTTGCAGTTGAAAGACTTCTATAATGATTCAAAAAAAAGGGATTCACTCACTGTAGACGTTGTACAATTCTATACTGCCTTTAGTGCTATTATGGACGAATTAGGAGGTGAGGTAAAAAGTAATACCATTCAAAACTTGGAACATTGGAGAGATAACTACCCTTGGTTTTCAAAAATTGTCTCAGGAAAGGAAGACGATCGCTTTCAGGAATATATGTTAACGGATCAAGATTTTAAAAACAGAGTGGCGTATTATAACACGATTGCCTGTAAAAACTACCTTCAGTTGCTGAAAGCATATAAGGCCAACGCAGTTGTATTGCTTCAAAAGATTGACGAAAGAAATGCTGAAAACTGACACTAGTTAAAGATTTTAACAAGTAACTCTTTTAGTAAATCACCTTGTGGCATATTTGCCGCACCCACTCCCTTGCTTTTCATATCGACCTCTCGTATGGAAGAAATGATTGCGCTTACTTTTTTCATAGAATAATTTCGGGCGGCTATTTCGTAATCTTTAATAAAATATGGACTTACTCCAAGCGTCTTAGGAGCTTCAGATTTATTCGTAAGGGCATGATATTTTAACAGCTTAGAGAAGAAACTATATAGTAATGCTACGGTCATTACCATTGGATGGTTCTTAGGGTTTTGTGCGAAGTACTGCACTATCCCAAAGGCTTTGGAAATATCTCTTACTCCAATAGCACTCTGCAACTCAAAATTATTAAAGTCCTTGCTAATCCCTATATTCTCTTCGACCAATTGCGGTGTGATCTGTTCTCCTTTTTTAACAATGAGTTGCAGTTTTTCCAACTCATTATTTACTTTATTTAGATCATTCCCCAGAAACTCCACCAGCATTTGTGCGGCTTTGGGCGTAATGGTATATCCTTTACCTGCCAGCACTCTACGAATCCAGTCTGGAACCTGATTCTCATAGAGTTTCTTACTATCAAAAACAACTCCCGTTTTCGCTAAGGTTTTGGATAATTTCTTTCGTTTATCTAGTGTTTTGTATTTATAACAAACAACCAAAACGGTGGTAGGCTGTGGGTTTTCTGCATAGGCCACAAGGCTCTCTATGCTTCGAGCTAGGTCTTGTGCTTCTTTAACAATCACTACTTGACGCTCTGCCATCATTGGATAGCGTTTTGCACTGCTTACAATATCTTCAATACTCACATCACGGCCATACAGGACCATCTGGTTGAAGCCTTTTTCTTCTTCAGATAAAACTGTCTTCTCTATAAAACTCGCTATGCCATCAATATAATAGGGTTCTTCACCCATTAAAAAATAAATAGGTTTCAAGTTTCCCGCCTTAATATCGGCGATAATGTTTTTGGCTTTTTCTAAAGGCACTATCGGGTATTTTATACGATATGTACTATTTTTTTCTAAGGAAATTGTTACTTTGTTGCATGCTGAAACTAAATTTTCCCGAGGCTCAGTTTCGATTCAAAAGTAACGAAAATAAAACGTTGATTTTTGATGTTATCCGAAAAAAATTCGTGGTGCTTACTCCAGAAGAATGGGTACGTCAACATGTGCTTCATTTTCTCTTATCGGAAAAGGAATATCCGTCTTCACATATTAATGTAGAAAAACAGCTACGCATTAATAATCTTACCAAAAGATATGACATTGTGGTATTCAATGCCGACGCAAGTATTTATTTAATTATAGAATGTAAAGCGCCACAGATTGCCATCACTCAAGATACCTTTGATCAAATTGCGCGGTACAATCTTACCCTCAATGCAACACTATTAATGGTTACTAATGGCATGGAACATTACTACTGCAAAATGGATCATAATGCCGAAAAATATGTCTTCCTAAAGGATATTCCTTCGTATCATAACAAATAATCCGCTTACTTTGCACTTGTGAACGTCGCCATAGTCATACTTAACTGGAATGGAAAAGAACTGCTCAAGCAATTTCTTCCCTCTGTACTGGAGCATTCTCAAGAAGAGGCTACTATCTATGTAGCAGATAACGCCTCAACAGATGACTCGGTGGTCTTTATTACCGAAAATTTTCCCGAAGTACGTATACTTCAAAATACAACAAACGGAGGCTATGCCGGAGGGTATAACGAAGCGCTATCAACACTTACCGAAGATATCTTTGTATTGCTCAATAGTGATGTAGAAGTAACCAAAAACTGGATCTCTCCATTGGTGTCCGCTTTCCAAAAAGATACCAATCTGGTCGCGGCCCAACCCAAAATATTAGATTATCATAACAAAGACACTTTTGAATATGCGGGAGCCGCAGGAGGTTTCATTGACTCATTAGGCTATCCCTATTGTCGTGGACGTATCTTTAATACCATTGAAAAAGATGAAGGCCAATACGATGACAGCGCGACTATTTTTTGGGCTACCGGTGCTTGTCTTTTTCTAAAAAGAGACGCCTTTTGGAATGCGGGCGCTTTAGATCCTGATTTCTTTGCCCATCAAGAGGAAATCGATCTTTGTTGGCGACTTCAAGCTGCTGGAGGCTCCGTGAAATACATAGGGGCTTCAACAGTATACCATGTAGGAGGCGCTACCCTTTCTGCAGGCAATCCTCAAAAAACCTTCTATAATTTTAGGAATACCCTATTCATGCTTCTTAAAAACGTCAAGGGAGGGGTTATTTGGAAAATCATCATACTACGTCTATTTCTGGACGGAATTGCGGGCATTCAATTTTTGGTTCAAGGAAAACCTAGGCATTGTATGGCAATTATTCGGGCACACTTTAGTTTTTATGGTGCTATTTCGGTATTTCTAAAAAAAAGAAAACAGTTTGCATCATCTTTAAAATACTACAGAACCAATTCCATTATTTGGGCATATTTTATTAAAAAAAGGCGTAATTTTAAGAAGCTTTAATTAATTTTACTAAAGTATTGTTAATCGGTTTTGGACTCCCATTCCTTTTGATAATTTTGATTACCCATCTAACATAAAACAAACAATGATGAAAAAGTTTTTTATACTAACTGCATGCTGTGGTTTGTTATTTACCTCATGTGTTTCTAAAAAGCAATATGCCGAATTAGAATCCAGACAAAAGAAAACCCAGGATTTGCTAAATACAGCTACCGTAAAATTAAACGATTGTCTTTCTGAAAAATCAGGCTTACAATCTGAAAACAACGCATTAAAAAGTCAGGTAGCTTCCTTAAATGCAACCAACGGCGATCTAATAAATCAAATAGGCGATTTCACGGACCTTACCAAAAAAGGTGCAGAAAACCTTGAGAGATCACTGGAAAGCCTTAAAGAAAAGGATCTCACCATTCGTAAACTTCAAGATGCAGTTACCCGAAGAGACTCGGTAAACCTCGCTCTAGTACAAAGTCTTAAGGGGGCTATTGGTAACCTAGACGATGAGGATATTAACATCAGCGTTGAAAAAGGCGTGGTATATGTGAATATTTCAGACAAGCTATTGTTTAAAAGCGGAAGCTATAATATCACAAGTAAGGCTCGAGAGGTTCTTGGTAAAGTAGCTACAGTGGTTAATAACAAGCCAGATTTCGAATTTTTGGTTGAAGGACATACCGATGATGATCCTATTAGTACAGGAGCCGTTAAGGATAACTGGGATTTAAGTGTATTGAGAGCTACGTCGGTAGTACGTTATCTACAAAGTGAATTTGGTGTATCTCCTGCACGAATGACTGCTGGAGGTCGTGGTGAGTACGTTCCAATAGCATCCAATGAAACTAAAGAAGGAAAGTCAAAAAACAGAAGAACCCGCATTGTAGTACTGCCTAAACTGGACCAGTTCTATGAAATGATAGAAGAAGGTTTAAAAGACCCTAAGATCAATTAATACTCTTCAACATATTTATAAAGAATCCCGGGGTTGACCGGGATTCTTGCTTTCTGAAAATTAGGTGTTTACACGTATTCTGTTTGCATGCAACCCGTACTACATTTATTGATTGGTCAGGACTAGATTCTGATCACAAGAAGATCGTATGCAGACACCCATCCAAAACACACATAAGGCTAAGGCTCCGGTTGTTGCACCCAAACAGGAGCAGCAACCCGAAAACCATGAGTCTTTAGTTCAGTTTAAGGATAAACGGCCAGAAGTTTCCAATATCAAAAAACTAAAACATGCCGCCGTCAATCATCCTACGACCCAGCATTTTTCACAATTTCAGGCCATGGCAAATGTGGGTGTACAAACCCAACGGGGCTCCTATTTTCAGAACATGGCCAATAGTAGCCAACGGGTGCAACAAACGACACAGTTACAGACGATGGCAACAACCGCCTCTGTAAAACAACTTGTCCAAACGAAAGAAAACAACACGGGCTTACCCAATAGCCTTAAGTCCGGGATCGAGAACCTCTCTGGCTATTCCATGGATGATGTCAAAGTACATTACAACTCTTCCAAACCAGCGCAATTACAGGCCCATGCTTATGCGCAAGGTTCTAATATTCATCTTGCGTCGGGGCAGGAGAAACATCTTCCCCATGAAGCCTGGCATGTAGTGCAGCAAAAGCAAGGTCGCGTACAACCTACCCTACAGATGAAAGGAAAAGTCAATATCAATGACGACGCTGGGCTGGAAAAAGAAGCCGATGAGATGGGAGCTTTAGCCTCATCAAAAAATCTAAGTAAAAATCAAGCAACCGGACTTATATCATCCCCAGCACAAGGTAATGTGGCACAGGGAAAATTATATATAGGATCCCGAAATTTTAGAGAGGTGGATTTCAATTTGTTCACTATACTACATGTCCAAGCAAGTAAGCAAACAGGTACAGGATTGGCGCGGGAACTGGCCAAGGCTTTTAAAGATGAAGAAGATTACTTGGTTACGGTATATGGCTCCTATGAACGTGATGCGGAACAAAGCTCTGGTTTCGAAATTATAAGTGTTAAACCCATCATTACAACCGCAGCCAGACCGAACCAAGGAAACCTGAAAGCTGAACCCAGTGAGGAGCACAGCGCTGGATTTAAGCTCAAGGGCCGACCCGGTTGGACAGAAGAAGTCACCGAGGCTGTTAAAACAAAAAGAGGGAAGGAGAACATTCGACATATTATTCCATATCATCTCATTCGAGATGCCTTTCAAGGTTATCTAAATGGCCTTTTTTCAAGCCAAACAAAACCCAATGTTAAAAAAGCACTCAGCAATTTGGCCGGTAACATAGGCGTTCCTAGCCCAGAAGGGAATGAAAGTAATGAACTAAAAGAAATAATAGTGTTGGCTATGGGTATTCTTACAAAACTTAACAGTGTTCCTGGAAATTTATGGGCAGGAGAGGCGATAGAAAACCAGCGTCTAAACACATTGCGCATCAGAATTATGGGAATAGTGACAAAACTAAAAAATGATGATGATATTGACGAGGCGAAAAAAGCGGTTAACAATTCAATCGAAAAAGCCGGTTCAAAGGTTTATAAAGATCTACTTCGAGCCGCATTAGGCCGCTTTGACAACTTACCAACTGCAAATGACGTGGAAGCGTTAGTCAATCGACTCGAATTAATAGCCACCTCGGCTGAATTTGATGCTGTGCCAGCTCAAACTGAAATGCCCAGAATTAAAAACCCCAAACAATTTGAGGAAAACCAGCCAAAACTTTTTGAGATTTTTATGACGTTCGCAGGTGGCAACGCTGAGGAATTTGAAGAGGCGGCAATTGAACTGGCAACTATACCATCGCCACATCATCAAAACACAGGCGGTGGTGCAGCATCAGGTCAAGGCGCTACAACTACAACCGCCACCGCCACCACGACTACCACGACTACCACGACTACCACGACTACTACCACCGCGGCAGAAGCCGCAAAAGGTCAAGGTCAACAAGTAGGTGCTGCGGCAGGGGTGACAGGAAAAAAGCGTAGACACCAAAGTGAATCTAACGATATGGACACAAGCGAAGGGTCAAATCCGAATAATTCTGAACAACATGAAAGAAAAACGAAACTATCCAAGGGTGATAAGGATAAGGACGTAAGTAAGGAAAATGGCAAAGAAGAAGCCTCTTGAACATCCCAAATCCAGTACAATTAAACCTCCAAACTACCCTTTCCTTGTCTAATTAATACGGGTTCTTCTCCCGTGAGGTCAATAACTGTAGACGGAATATTGCCTCCATACCCACCATCAATGACGATATCGACCAAATTGTCCCATTTTTCATAGATCAACTCAGGGTCTGTAGTATATTCAATAATTTCATCTTCATCATAAATGGACGTTGACACAATAGGGTTTCCCAATTCGTGAACTAGGGTCAAGGCAATGTTATTAGCGGGTACTCGAATCCCTACTTCTTTTTTCTTTTTAAACACCTTGGGTAGGTTATTATTTCCGGGAAGAATAAAGGTATACGGCCCCGGAAGTGCTCTTTTCAATATTTTGAAGGTCGCTGTATTTATTTGCCGAACGTAATCTGAAAGGTTACTAAGATCTTCGCACACAAAAGAAAAATTGGCCTTTTCCAGCTTCACCCCTTTTATTCTTGCAATTCGTTCTAATGCTTTATTGTTGGTAATATCACACCCCAACGCATACACGGTATCACTTGGATAGATGATGAGCCCGCCATTGCGCAATACCTCGACCACCCGTTTTATCTCTTTCGGGTTCGGGTTTTCTTCATATATTCTAATGAAATCGGCCATGATGGTTATCGCAGGGTCTTCAAGTTAAAGGTATTGGTTTTTTCTGAAGTTGTTCTGAAAAAAATACACTTCATCATAAAACGAACATTTTTTCGTTATCAAAAGAAACCCGCCCTGCTATGAAAAATCTACGGTTTGTTTTCCTACTTGTCATTGGATTAAGTTTTGCCTTTTATTCTTGTACCTCAGATGATGGTGCCATAGATCCGCAAACGCAAAACGATGATGACTCTAATCCTCTGGCTGCCGTTACCTTTTTGGATGTCTCCTACGGAAACAATCCCCAGCAAGTGTATGATATCTACCTTCCGGAAGGACGTAGTATATCCAAAACCAAGGTATTGGTCCTTATTCATGGCGGTGGATGGACTGCAGGTGATAAAAGTGACATGGACGATTTTATCGATTTAATCCAAGAAAGTCATCCAAATCATGCCATTGTAAATATAAATTATGTGTTGGCCGCATTGCCAGCTACACCGGCTTTTCCCAATCAGTTTTTGGATGTGGAGAGTGTTCTTCAAAAATTAACTGATGAAAAAGAATTGCTTCAAATTCTTCCTGAATTTGGTCTTATTGGTACAAGTGCAGGAGCCCATCTTGCCTTGATGTATGACTATGTGTATGATACCACAGATCAGGTAAAAATGGTTTGCGACATCGTTGGGCCTTCAGATTTCACGGACCCTTTTTATACCAATGATCCAAATTTTGATATCCTCTTGTCGCTGCTGGTGGACGAAAGCGCCTACCCAAACGGTGGTAATTTGGCCGAATTGACCAGCCCCGTGCATCAAGTATCTGCCGCTAGTAGTCCGTCTATTCTTTTCTACGGAAATCAAGATCCTTTGGTACCGCTCACTAATGGTCAACGATTAAATATGGCACTAAGTGACGCCATGGTGGATCATAACTTTACCGTATATGAGGGAGGGCATGGTGATGATTGGAGTCCAACAAATATTCTGGATTTACAAGCACAGATACGAGCCTTTATCGATCTGCACCTACCTATTCTATGATAACACATTCAATTTAGCAAACCGAAGGAGCAGCTTTTTAATGCCACCATTCTCAAACTGAATTTCGGCCTTAGTATCAGCTCCAACACCTTCGATCTTTACTATTTTTCCCTTTCCGAAGCGTACATGTTCAACTATAGTACCCACCTCTAAATTAGCATCTTTCGCGCTAAAGTTCTTATCGGCGGAGCTCGAGACAGGTTTTAGGCGACGTAATTTCCGAAGTTGATCATCCGAAGGCCCTTTTGGTGGTTTTCCAGTGGTAGGCTTACGCATTCTTAGTTTACTTTTATCCACCTCATCAAAAATATCAACATCCAATAAAGGTTTGTACCTGTTTTCGGTCATGGGAGTTAAGTACTCCAAATATTGATCATCAATTTCTTCAATAAACCGACTAGGATCCGCATCGATTAGCTTTCCCCAACGATAACGTGATTGAGCATAGGTTAGGTATGCTTGTTTTTCGGCTCTTGTCACTGCAACATAGAACAAGCGACGTTCTTCTTCGAGCTCACTTCTTGTGTTCATGCTCATGGCGCTTGGAAAGAGGTCTTCTTCCATTCCTACTATATACACATAGGGAAACTCTAACCCTTTGGCCAGATGTACCGTCATCAGGGCTACTCTATTACCATCTCCTTTATCATTATCAAGGTCTGTAGCTAAGGCTACATCTTCAAGGAATTCGGCTAGTGAGCCTGTTGTGTCCGCCAATTCTTTTTGTTCCTCTACAAAATCACGCATCCCATTGAGTAATTCTTCAATATTCTCAATACGTGCAATGCCTTCAGGGGTACCATCCTTTTTGAGTTCAGTGAGTAGTCCCGTTTTTCGAGTTACATGTTCCGCGATCTGAAAAGCGTCACAGTTTTGATTCATTACTTCAAAACTTTGGAGCATTACGACAAAGTCAGATAGTTTGTTTTTTGTACCGTTATTGATCTTAAGGTCAATCTTATCCACGTTCTGCATCACCTCAAACATAGACCTGTCATAATGATTGGCAGCTACAATTAACCGATCTATCGTTGTTTGTCCAATGCCACGTGCAGGATAATTAATGACCCGTTTTAAAGCTTCTTCATCTTTTGGATTCAAAATAAGACGCAGGTAGGACAAAACGTCTTTTATTTCTTTTCTCTGATAAAAGCTAAGTCCACCATAAATTCTATAGGGAATGTCTTTTTTCCTCAAGGCGTCTTCCATAGCTCTGGATTGCGCATTGGTTCTATACAATATGGCAAAATCACTGTTGTTACTTTGATTATTCATCATAGTCTCAAAGATAGAACTGGCTACAAAGCGTCCTTCGTCACCATCAGTCATGGTTCTATTTACCTTTAGCTTTGCTCCTTCGTCATTGGCCGTCCACACTACCTTTTCGAGACGTGTTTTGTTCTTCTCAATAATACTATTGGCTGCATTTACAATATTCTTTGTAGATCTATAATTTTGTTCTAGCCGAAATACTTTTACGTCATCATAATCCTTTTGGAAGTTAAGTATGTTATTGATATTGGCCCCTCGGAACGCATAAATACTTTGCGCATCATCTCCAACCACACAAATATTCTGAAACTTATCACTTAAAGCCCTTACAATAAGGTACTGACTGTGATTTGTATCCTGGTACTCATCTACCAAAATATATCGAAATCTATTCTGGTATTTTGCTAACACATCGGGAAATCGGGTTAACAGTTCATTGGTTTTAAGAAGGAGGTCATCAAAATCCATAGCTCCCGCTTTAAAACATTTTTCAACATAAGCCTTATAGATATCTCCCAGTCTAGGAATTTTGGCCATGGCATCCGCTTCCATTAATTCCGGATTACTAAAATATGCCTTGACGGTTATCAAGCTGTTTTTATACGATGAAATTCTGGAATAGACCTGCTTATATTTGTAAATATCCTTATCAAGATTCATTTCCTTAATAATAGCCCTAATAACGCTTTGAGAATCCTGAGTATCATAAATAGTAAAGTTGGAAGGGTATCCTAATCTATCTGCCTCAAACCGAAGAATTTTTGCAAAAACACTATGAAAAGTACCCATCCATAAATTTTTGGCCTCACTGGTTCCCACGATGGTGGCTATTCGTTTTTTCATTTCACGGGCCGCCTTATTGGTAAATGTAAGGGCCAAAATGCTAAAAGGGTCCACCCCTTTAGACATTAAATAGGCGATGCGATAGGTAAGCACTCTGGTCTTGCCAGATCCAGCACCTGCAATAACAATAAGAGGGCCTTCTATTTGCAGTACTGGCGCGAGCTGCGCATCATTAAGTTGATTGAGATATTCTTGCAATTGCGATTGTATTTATTTGGAGGAAATCCAATATGTGAAAATAGGAAAAATAGGATAAAAATGAAGTTGTGTTTTTCAAAATTTATAAACAGAAAAAAATAAATGCGATTTAATGAAAATTAAATATCTTTAGAACTCTTTAAACCCACATGATTCCTATTTCATGAAAGCCACATTCGCTATTGTTTGTTTCCTAGTATCCCTAACATATGCTCACGCCCAGAAAGATCGAATCCCTGGAAAAGTCATTAAAAATCACGGTGCTACATATGCAGTAGATAACCCAGATTACAAAACCAATCTTGAAGAAGAATACAAGGTTGTTTTTGACGTGAGTTCTGCTCCTGAGGACCCAGCAGTAACCAACAAATGGATAGGAACTATTGCCCGATTCCTGAATATGCACGTTCAAGATGGCAAGTCAACTGAAACCCTTCACCCCGTTATGGTAATGCATGGCAATGCCAGTTATGGTTTATTAAAAAACGAATATTATAAAGAGAAATTTGGAGTAGACAATCCAAATATTGATCTCATTGAGGCACTCAAAAATGCTAACGTGACCATTATACTTTGTGGGCAAACCGCTGCCCATCGGGATCTAACCGAAGAAAGGCGCCTTAGTGATATTTCAGTATCCCTATCAGCCATGACCGCGTTGATTCAATTACAAAACCGCGGTTACCAACTTATTAACTTTAATTAAATCTCAGATGTTTTTAAGAAAAATTATTGTACTACTCCCATTATGCGCTATTTCGGCTTTTGGCCAAATGGATCAAAAGCTAGCCAGTGATATTGAAAGTGTAGAAACCAAAGTCATTGACTGGCGTAGGCATTTTCATCAAAATCCAGAACTCTCCAATAGGGAATTTAAAACAGCTGAAAAGATTGCGGCACACTTAAGGTCTTTGGGTATTGAAGTTCAAACGGGCGTGGGCATTACCGGAGTCGTGGGTATTCTTAAAGGAGACAAACCGGGGAAAGTTGTTGCGTTGAGAGCAGATATAGATGCTCTTCCAGTAACCGAACGTAATGACCTTCCTTTTAAAAGTGAAGTAACAGCGAATTTTCTAGGAACAGAAACTGGTGTCATGCACGCCTGCGGTCATGATACACATACGGCCATATTAATGGGCGTAGCCGAAGTGCTTTCGAAAAATAAAAACTTAGTAAGCGGGACCGTAAAATTTATATTTCAACCTGCAGAAGAAGGTGCTCCTCCAGGAGAAGAAGGAGGCGCTAAATTAATGATTAAAGAAGGGGTTCTTGAAAACCCCAAAGTAGATGCCATTTTTGGATTGCATATCAACTCCGGAACCCCTGTTGGGCAAATAAAGTATAAGCCCGGCGGTACTATGGCGGCGGTTGAGCGATTTGTGGTAAATGTAAAAGGAAAACAAACACACGGCTCCGCTCCTTGGGCGGGTGTGGATCCTATTTTGATCTCTGCGAAAATTATCGACGGATTTCAAACCATTATTAGTAGAGAAGCTCCTCTGGTCCAAGAAGCAGCGGTTATTACAGTAGGAAAAATAACAAGTGGTGTTCGATTTAACATCATCCCAGAAAGTGCGGAATTAATAGGGACTGTAAGAACCTTGGATCCTTCCATGAGAGAACTTATTATAAGGCGTATGACTGAAATGGCCGAAAACATAGCCATAACCTATGGCGGAACGGCTACTGTTGAATGGCAAAATAATACATCCATTACATTCAACGACCTTGCGCTAACAGCCAAAATGCTTCCTACACTAGAAGGAGTAGCAGGAAAAGAGAATGTCCTATTAGTTAAAGCCACTACAGGAGGAGAAGATTTTTCTTTCTTTCAGGAAAAAGTGCCGGGATTCTATTTCTTCTTAGGCGGAATGACCCCTGGAAATACAACTCCGTTTCCACACCACACTCCAGATTTTGTTATTGATGATAACGGATTAAAACTGGGAGTTAAGGCATTGTCACAACTAGCATTAGACTACCTAGACGCACAATAATAGTATTTAAAAACACGAAATCATGCACAAAATATTCATCGCAGTTACCGTTTTTCTAATTTCTTTTTCATCATTTGCCCAAACAGGCTATGAGAAAGCCATTGCAGATGTTGAACCAAAAGTAATTGAATGGCGTCGGGATTTTCACAAAAACCCAGAGCTCTCAAACCGAGAGTTTAAAACCGCCGAAAAAATTGCAGCGCATTTAAAAAGTTTAGGACTGAAAGTCCAAACCGGAGTTGCTCATACCGGAGTCATTGGCATTCTGGAAGGAAAACGTCCAGGTAAAGTGATTGCGTTACGAGCAGATATAGATGCCCTACCTGTTACAGAACGTGTTGACCTACCTTTTAAATCAACAGTCACAACTACCTTCAGAGGTCAAGATACAGGGGTTATGCACGCCTGTGGCCATGACACACATATCGCCATCTTGATGGGTGTTGCCGAAGTACTTTCAAAAAACAATGATTTTGCAGGAACTATAAAGTTTATTTTCCAACCTGCCGAAGAAGGAGCTCCTCCAGGTGAGGAAGGTGGCGCCGAACTCATGGTGAAAGAAGGAGTTCTAGATAACCCAAAAGTAGAAGCCGTTTTTGGACTACATATTGGCTCTTCACAACCTATCGGAACTATTGCATATAAGCCTAAAGGAATGATGGCGGCGTCTCAGAGCTTCGAAATTACGGTAAAAGGAAAACAGACCCATGGCTCTGCTCCTTGGGGCGGCGTTGATCCCATCATGGCGTCTGTAAAAATCATAGACGGTTTACAAACCCTTATTTCACGCGAGACTGAATTAACCAAAGAAGCAGCAGTACTATCTATTGGTAAAATTACAAGTGGAGTTCGCAGTAATATTATTCCTGAAGAGGCTACCATTATTGGAACTTTACGAACCTTAGATGTTGGTATGCAGAAACAAATTAACAAGCGAATGAAAGAAATGGTGCCCGCTATCGCTGCGGCATACCGTGCAGAAGCCACTATTGAAATTGAACGAGGATATCCAGTAACCTATAATGATCCAGGATTAACAGCTCAAATGCTTCCTTCTCTTGAAAAAGCAGCCGGAAAAGGGCGCGTTTTTGAAATAAAAGCCATTACTGGAGCTGAAGATTTTTCATTTTTTGCACAAGAAGTACCTGGTTTGTATTTCTTTTTAGGCGGAAAGGCATTGAATGATAATAGCCCTGCACCCCACCACACTCCCGATTTTCGTATTGACGAAAGCGGAATGATCCTAGGAGTTAAAGCTTTCATTCATCTTACCTTGGATTATTTAGGAGAATAGAAAGTATATGGAAGCAATTTGGAATTTTATAGTAAATATCCCCTGGTGGGCTTGGATTCTTGCGGTAATCGCACTAGTCGCGTTCTACGATGTTTTTCTTAATAAGAAACACACCATATTGCATAATTTTCCCGTTGTTGGTCATTTTAGATATATGCTTGAAAGTATAGGTCCTGAATTGCGCCAATATATTGTTGCCAACAATAGAGAGGAATTACCCTTTAATCGTATTGAACGTGGATGGATCTATGCTTCCGCAAAAAATGAGAACAATTACGAGGGGTTTGGAACGGATAGAGATATTTATGCAGCCAACTATATTTTCATAAATAATGCGATGCTTCCGTATAAGGTGGAAGAAGAACACCCCAACTACAATGACCCTTATTTTTTACCCTGCGCTAAAGTAATGGGGTTGCACAGTAAGAGACGTAGGCCGTATCGTCCTGCTTCTGTGATAAATGTCTCCGCCATGAGTTTTGGATCGCTTTCAGCGAGAGCCATAGAATCTTTAAATCGAGGATGCGGCATGGCCGATGCCTATCACAATACTGGAGAAGGAGGACTCTCTCCCTATCACAAAACTGGCAGTGACGTAGTTTTTCATTTTGGAACGGGTTATTTTGGGGTACGTGATGATGAAGGAAATTTTTCTATGGAAAAAATGATTCAATTGGTAAAGGACAATCCTCAGGTTAGAGCCATTGAAGTCAAGCTGTCGCAGGGTGCAAAACCAGGTAAAGGCGGTGTACTTCCTGCTTCAAAGATTACCAAAGAGATTGCAGACATACGTAACGTTCCTATAGGAAAAGATGTGCTTTCGCCGCCAACACACTCTGCTTTTAGTACGATTGAAGAACTAATTTTGTTTATTGAAGAAATTGCTGAAGCCACTGGGCTTCCTGTAGGTATTAAATCTGCCATTGGAAAGTTAGACGACTGGGAAAAGCTGGCAGATATAATGGTATCAACTGGTAAAGGACCCGATTTTATTGCTGTTGATGGTGGCGAAGGAGGAACGGGTGCAGCTCCCCCAAGTTTTGCTGATCATGTGGCTTTACCATGGGTGTTTGGTTTTAGTGAATTATACAAAATATTTAAAAAACACAATCTCTGTGATCGTATTGTCTTTATAGGAAGTGGTAAGCTCGGGTTTCCGGCGAAGGGAGCTATGGCATTTGCCATGGGGGTAGATTGTATCAATGTAGCCAGAGAAGCCATGCTTTCCATTGGATGTATTCAAGCTCAGGTATGCCACAATAATACTTGCCCTAGCGGCGTTGCTACTCAGAGTAAATGGAAGCAGCGAGGTATTAATGTGGAAGATAAATCGAAAAGAACTCATTATTATTTTAAGAACTTTCGCAAGGAATTATTGGAAATAACACATGCCTGTGGTTATGAACATCCAGTCCAATTTACAATGGAAGATGTAGAGTTTAGTTTGGGGGACAAGAATTTGGTAAAGACCCTGGCTGATTCATTTGGTTATAACAAGGCAATAGTCCCGTTTGAAGGTGTTTCTAATTGTATGACTTGTGAATATCTTGGTGGAAATTATCAACCAAAGGAGGCAAAAAAAGCAGTAAAAAAAGCAAAAGAAAAAAACTTAATACGATACTAAATTTATGGAACTAACACAAATCCTCAACTACTTAGCCTATTTAATCCCAGCTGTAATTGTAGCTATTATTGCCTTTTATTTCTTTAAAGGATATATGGCCGATGAAGAAAAAAGAAGGCATTTTCAAATTCTAAAAGACACCTATAGTAAGGTGCTGCCCATGCGCTTGCAAGCATATGAGCGCATGACGCTGTTTCTGGAACGTATTGATCCCAATAAATTGTTGATTAGAGTAAAGCCTTTTTCTGATGAGATTGGAAAATACGAAGAACTGCTTGTTAAAAACATTGATCAGGAATACGAACACAATATTTCTCAACAAATATATATTTCACCTGAATGTTGGAATCTAATACAAACAGCCAAAAATGCCACGATGCATATAATACGGCAAACGGCTATGAGTGATAAGATAGATGATGCGGATAAACTTCGGGAGTCGTTGTTAAATCATTTTATGGGTGAAATTACTCCTTCACAAAAAGCAATGATGTACTTAAAAAAAGAAGTGAACGAGCTGTTCGGTTAATTCTTTAAGGTGTAAATAGATGGCTTCGGATGGCATAGAGCACGAGGCCAATACGGTTTTTGATATTTAGTTTTTCGTAAAGTGAATCACGATACCCCTCTACTGTCTTTGGGCTTACAAACATAATTTCAGCAATCTGTTTATAAGTCATTTCGGTGCAAGCCAACTTGATAAACTCAATTTCCCGTTCTTTTAACTCTTCTCCCGTGGGTCCTTTTATTAAATTACCCACCAAAAGACGTGTGACTGTATTGGTGTGGTAATATCCTTCGTCCACAACTTGTTCTAAGGCCTTCAGCAAAACCTCTTTCTCAGAATCCTTCATTAGATACCCTACAGCCCCAGCTCTTAACATTCCTAAGATGACATCTTCGTCCTTTTCAACAGACAAGGCTACCACTTTCACATTGGGAAAATTTTCTTTGACCATTTTGGTGGTATCAATTCCATTTAAAATAGGCATATTGACATCCATCAAAATCACATCAGGTACATTGGCCGGCATCCTCATTTTGTCCAGCAACTCCTTCCCGTTCTTGCAAAGGTATAGCGTTTTGAAGCGGTTAAACCCATTTATAAGTTCCTCGATTGCCTGTGCTAATAACACATGGTCATCTACAATTACTACTGAATGTTTCATTCTATACTTCTTTATGTTGTCCCTTTGGGGTAAACCAAAGAGAGCGATGTTCCCCTATTTTTTTTCGAAGAAATTTGAAGCTCGGCCCCAATTAGTTTTGCTCTATTCTTCATATTTCTAAGACCCAGACCAAGGCTATTTTCTGAGTCTTCAAAGCCAACTCCATTGTCGTTTGCCATTACTTCGAGCCTGTCTTCCCCATAGTACAATGCAACATCTAACGTGGTCGCTTGTGCATGCTTAATTGTGTTGGAAAAAAACTCTTGCAATATTCTAAAAATTATGGTCTGTGATGTATTATCAATGTCAAAGGGGAGGCCATTTATATTGAGATGAGTTTCAATAAAACGTAGACGATTGAAGCGATCCATTTCCATTTGCAAAGCCGTATCAAGATTCAGCTTCTTAAGTGTTTCAGGGTCAATAATTTTCGATAAGTTACGTAATTCTTCTAAGCCCTGCCCGATAATTTTAGCGGCTTGCTTCATTTTCTCAGGGTCTTCTCCTGCATTTTGTGCTTTTACTTTTGCTAAGGTCATGATTTGACCTATGTTGTCATGAAGCTCCCAACTAATATTGCGCATGGTCTCTTCACGTATTTCTATTTGAGTTTCAATCAGCTCGCGTTCAAATTTCTCTCGGGCACTTCGCTGTGCCTCAATGAGCTTATTTTTCCTCTTTAAAAACAGCACAAAAATGATCAATAAAAACAGACCAAATATGGCTAATATAACAATGAAGACTACAAGGTCTCCTCCCGATTTGGACGGCTCCATAAAACTCCTATTAGGAATGAAACATTAAATATCACAGCTCTTATCTGGCTTAATTCAAAAAGGAATCGATACCTTTTATCCGTGGCATAAAAATTTTGATCTATTTTAAACGGAATTATGGTCAAATAATAGA
>Ga0316205_10000693_pt1 | contig 54310 bp, 51 predicted proteins | sample 3monthpyrite_MG_FD_204941 | JGI IMG/M metagenome (GOLD analysis project Ga0316205, IMG submission 204941) | Microbial mat bacterial communities from mineral coupon in-situ incubated in ocean water Damariscotta River, Maine, United States -... | ecosystem: Environmental > Aquatic > Marine >...
GTATCGGTTCTATTGCAATCGGGTAGACTTTTATTTTTTTGGACTCTGTTTCTTGTTTACTTAAAGGACAGCAGACAAAACCAAACGTTTCTGTATTGTTACCATTTAATTGGGCATTTTTAATGCCGGCATTACATCCTTGGCCAAGCATGGAATCTTTGCCATAAAGTAAAATTTTACGCCCTGAAACACGTTCAAGATCAGTTTTGATAGAATTGAATATAATCCAGGAGAAGTGCGCGCCGGCACCGGTTATGAAACCAGTCGGGTGTTTGATGTCATGTTGGGGCATGGGGCAGAAATCGTCTTTTTTCTCGGCAGCAAGCAGAGTGGGCGACATCATCAGGCAAAATATCAGCAGGTATTGGCTTAGTAAATTTGGGTGATCAGGAAGGGCCAAATGTTTGTTACTGATCATATTCTTTACTCATGGTTTTTTATATAAATTGTTCAGTGTCCTTATCGGCACATTTTCTTGATTCTTTAATAGTGTATGCTTATTAACATTATAAAAAATATATGAAAAATCAGTGATATTGATTTTGATTTAACCATTATTTGATCGGGTGTATTATTCATATTCAGTCATAACGAAAAAGGCATGGGCAATGGAGGCGGTTGTTTTTTTACATGGCATCTGGATGAAGTCGATCGTCATGCAACCGATGGCGCTGCGACTCAGGAAAGCAGGTTTTGAAACACATTGTTTTTCTTACCCCAGTTTGCAAAAGACACCGGCAGAAAATGCCCGGTTGTTTATGCAGTACACCCAGTCAATCAAGGCGGACCGGCTGCATTTCGTGGCGCATAGCTTAGGTGGAATCGTCTTGATGCATTATTTTCATGTATATAGGGAAAGTCGTCCGGGCCGGGTTGTGTTGCTGGGTTCACCCATCAATGGCAGCGGTAATGCAAGGAAGATCAATAAGTTACCCATCTTTAACCGGATCTTGGGAGAAAGTGTTGAGCAGGGGTTGTTGGGTAATGTACCTGGTTGGTCTGGGCAGCGACAATTAGGCATGATTGCGGGTAGCCGGGGTATAGGGGTTGGTAAATTACTGGGTCGTTCATTAGACGTTAATGATGGTGCTGTTGCCGTTCCAGAGACCATTATTCCTGAGTTAACTGATCATATTGTGATGCCGGTGAGCCATTCAGGTATGCTGACATCGGCAAAAGTTTCTTCTCAAGTTATTCATTTTCTTGAGAATGGTTATTTTTCATTTAAACCTTGATGATATTGAATTCAGCTAACTGAACCGGGTTCTCATATGAGAGCGCTGATATGCGCTTAAAACACGAATCCCTCATGCAATATGTTGGCTAGCCATGGTATTATTCTCCCTATATATCAACAATTAATATGAATTATTGAGGTTTTCACATGGCAGGACATAGTAAATGGGCAAACATTAAGCACCGTAAGGCGGCCCAGGATGCTAAACGAGGTAAACTGTTTACAAAATTTATCCGTGAATTGACAGTTGCAGCGAAAATGGGTGGTCCGGATACGGATTCTAATCCTCGACTGCGAGATGCTGTGAGCAAGGCATTGTCCGCCAATATGACTCGTGACACCGTTGATCGCGCCATTAAACGTGGTGCGGGTGCAGCGGACAGTGAAAACTTTGATGAGGTACGTTACGAAGGTTACGGAACAAATGGTGTTGCGGTTCTGGTTGATTGCCTGACAGATAATATCAATCGCACAGTATCAGAAGTGCGACATGCATTTAGTAAATGTGGTGGTAACCTGGGTACAGATGGATCGGTTGCCTATTTGTTTACCAAGACAGGCATTATCAACTATCCACCAGATACCGATGAAGATGCGGTGATGGAGCAGGCATTGGAAGCAGGGGCAGAAGATATCATTACCAATGATGATGGTAGTATCGATGTCATTACGACACCGGAAACCTTTACGGAAGTAAAAGAAAATCTGGTTGCTGCTAATCTCGAGCCACAGCATGCGGATATCGAAATGAAGGCATCAACCTCGGTTGAAATGGATCTCGATGGTGCACAGAAAATTATGCGTTTGATCGATATGCTCGAAGACCTGGATGATGTACAGAACGTTTATTCCAATGCTGATTTTTCTGAAGAGGTTATGGCGCAATTATAAACTCAGAGCAAAGAATCAATGTTTACGATGCAAGATTTTGCAGGTTTTTGCTCTCTTTAATTTTTACCGTAAGCATAATGTTGGCGTTAAAATAATGCGTATATTAGGCATTGACCCGGGGTCACGAATAACAGGTTATGGTGTGATTGAGGTTGAAGGTCGTCAGTCGCAATATCTGGCCAGTGGCTGTATTCGTACCAGTTGCGATGATTTGCCGGGAAGATTAAAAGAGATTTTTGAAGGTATTCTGGAAATAACAACAAACTATCAACCTGCAGAAATGGCAATTGAGCAGGTATTTATGCATCGTAATGCAGACTCGGCTTTGAAGCTGGGGCAGGCGCGTGGTGCGGCGATTTGTGCCTGTGTGACACAATCTTTACCCGTGTCAGAGTATAGCCCGAGAGCAATCAAGCAGGCGGTGGTTGGCGGTGGCGGTGCCAGTAAGGAACAGGTGCAACATATGGTGTGTTCTATTTTGTCCCTGAATGCATCACCACAAGAAGATGCAGCCGATGCGCTGGCCGTGGCACTGTGTCATATGCAAATGTCACAAGGTCTTGCAGCCATGCCGGGCGTTCAGGGAAAAAGAAAAGGGCGGTTACGTTGATTGGTCGTCTAAAAGGCGTGCTGTTGGAAAAACAGGCCCCACTGTTACTTATCGATGTCCAGGGTGTGGGTTATGAAGTATTGGCGCCCATGTCTACTTTTTATGACCTGCCGGAACTTAATCAAGGTGTAACATTGCATACCCAGCTTGTTGTACGAGAGGATAGTCAGACTTTATATGGTTTTGCCACATACAATGAACGCAGTCTGTTTCGTGCCTTGATAAAAATCAACGGCGTTGGTGCTAAACTGGCATTGGCTATTTTGTCGGGTGTCTCGACCAATGATTTTATACGTTGCATTGAGCACGAAGACACGGCCATGTTGGTGAAACTGCCCGGTGTTGGTAAAAAAACGGCTGAACGTTTGATCATTGAAATGAAAGATCGGATAAAAGATCTGCAAGGTCAGTCCGGTTCGACGATGATACCGGTAACTGAAAACCTGACTCGCCAGGATGATCCGGTAGCCGATGCCATGAGTGCATTGGTCGCGCTCGGTTACAAACTTCCAGAGGCCAGCCGTATGGTGCGTGCTGTAGAAAATATGTCTGAATGTAGTAGCGAAGAATTAATAAGGCTGGCGTTACAGGCGGCGGTTAAATAATAGTTGGACGAGGCATCATGATAGAATCAGATCGACTCATAACAGGTAGTGCCAATCGTGAAGAAGAGGCCATCGACCGTGCAATTCGTCCTGATACGTTGGCAGACTATGTCGGCCAGCATCATGTACGCGAACAGATGGAGATTTTTATCGAGGCCAGCCGTCAGCGGCAGGAAGCGCTGGATCATGTGTTGATCTTTGGTCCGCCAGGGCTGGGCAAAACAACACTATCACATATTATCGCCCATGAAATGGGTGTTAATCTGCGCCATACTTCCGGGCCGGTATTGGAACGTCCGGGTGACCTGGCAGCCTTATTGACGAATCTCGAACCACATGATGTGTTATTCGTTGATGAAATTCATCGTTTGAGCCCCGTTGTCGAAGAGGTGCTTTATCCTGCCATGGAGGATTATCAGCTTGATATCATGATTGGTGAAGGTCCGGCAGCTCGTTCGATTAAACTGGATTTACCACCATTTACATTGGTAGGCGCTACCACGCGAGCTGGCTTGTTAACTTCACCATTACGTGACCGTTTTGGCATTGTACAAAGACTCGAGTTTTATAATGTTGATGACCTGACCACGATTGCGCAACGATCTGCGGATATTCTTGGGTTGGAATTGCATGCCGAAGGTGCACGAGAGATAGCTAAACGTTCTCGTGGGACACCGCGCATTACTAACCGTCTGTTACGTCGGGTGCGTGACTATGCGCAGGTGAAAGCCAGTGGTGTGATCAGTCCAGAGGTTGCTCAGGCCGCTATGGATATGCTTAAAGTCGATCATTGCGGTTTTGATCAAATGGACCATAAACTGCTATCAACCATTATCGAAAAGTTCGATGGAGGCCCGGTTGGGCTCGATAGTCTGGCAGCAGCGATTGGTGAAGAGCGTGGCACAATTGAAGATGTGCTGGAACCCTACCTGATTCAGCAAGGTTTTGTGATGCGAACACCTCGCGGCCGGGTTGCGACCAAAAATGCCTATGATCATTTGCAAATAAGTTTACCCACAGGTCGAGAAACGGGTTTGGAATCGAATAACGATTTATTTGAGGATGAAACTAATTAAAATTGAATTTTTACATGGATATCTGGTCATACAAACAAAGGAAATTGTAATATTGTGAAAGAGTTCCTTTGGCCCGTACGCGTTTACTATGAAGATACAGATAGCGGCGGAGTCGTATATCATACTAATTATATAAAGTTTCTGGAGCGCACCCGAACCGAGCTGTTACGAAGCATTGGTTTTGAACAGGATCAGTTGAAAGATCAGGAGAATATTATTTTTGCTGTGCGCGCCATTAATGTCGATTATCTTAAGCCGGCGAGGTTTAACGATCAGTTGTTGGTTAGTGCCCGAATCAAACGTATCGGGCCTGCTAGCATCCTGTTTAAACAGTCAATTATTCGTGAAACCGATGATACCTTGTTGTGCCAGGCAGAGGTAAAAATTGCCTGTTTGGCCGCCGATTCGCTACGCCCCTGTCCAATTCCTGAGAATATTACGAGAGAAATCAGTCATGCAGATTGACATGTCATATACACATCTTATTCAAAATGCCAGCCCGGTGGTGCAATTGGTCATGGCATTATTGTTGTTAGCTTCAATAATGTCCTGGACCTTTATTTTCAGAAAATGGAAATCCATTGGTAGGGCCAATCGTTCGGCAAATGATTTTGAAAAACGCTTCTGGTCAGGTGGTGACCTGGGTGCGATATATAAACAAGTGCAGCATAAAGGCAAACGTACCGTTGGTATGGAGAACATCTTTGAAGCCGGGTTTAAAGAATTTGCCCGCTTGCGAAAGCAAAGCAGTGCTAAAGCCATGGATGTTTTGCATGGTGCCCAACGTGCGATGCGTGTAGCACAGGCACGTGAAATGGATGATCTGGAAACGCACCTGTCGTTTCTGGCAACTGTGGGCTCTACCAGCCCCTATGTTGGTCTGTTTGGAACCGTGTGGGGCATCATGAATTCGTTTCGAGCGTTGGGTAATGTTGAACAAGCCACTTTGTCATTGGTTGCGCCGGGTATCGCCGAGGCCTTGATCGCGACAGCCATTGGTCTGTTTGCTGCGATTCCAGCAGTGGTAGCCTATAACCGTTTTGCGAATCACGTTGAGCGACTCGATAATCGTTATGATACGTTTTCCGACGAATTTTCAACCATATTGCAACGTTATGCGCATGAGTCTAAAGACTAAACTATCAAACTGAAAAAGAAATACTGAAATGGCAAAAGCAAAAATCAAAAAGAAACCAATGTCTGAAATCAATGTCGTTCCGTATATTGATGTGATGCTGGTTTTGTTGGTTATTTTTATGATTACCGCGCCATTATTAACCCAGGGTGTGAAGATTGATCTGCCCCAGGCCAGCGCCAAACCGATGAAAAGCCATAATTTAAAGCCACTTGTTTTGGCCGTGGATGTGCGTGGTAATTTTTACCTTGATATAGGTGATAAGCCGCTGGAACCTATTGACGCACCGACATTAGTGGCCAGAATTATCGCCGCACGTCAGGCCAAGCCGGGAACCGAAGTGCTGGTTCGAGGTGATGAGGGTGTGGCCTACGGGAAGGTGATGGATGCCATGGTTTTGGTGCAAAAAGCCGGTGTTCCCAGTGTTGGCCTGATCACCAGAAACCCGGAACAGTAAGATGTTTAAATTTCTTGGTCAGAATACATTGTTTTTGATATTGTCTGTGGTGTTACATGTCGTGGTTATCGGAGGCCTGCTATTCAGTTTTGAAACGCAGCCGGATAAACCCAGGGATTTTGGTGTAAAAAAGCAAAATATTATACAGGCTGTTGCTGTTGATGAGTCGCGTGTTAAATCCGAATTAAATAAAATTCTGGCGGCAGAGAAAAGAAAAAAGCAACGTGAAGAGAAAAGACAGAAGCGTTTGCATGATCAGGAAAAAAAAGCCAAGGCGAATACATTAAAGGAACAAAAAAAACTCGCAGCGCTAAAAAAGAAACAAGCGTTAGCGCAGAAAAAATTAAAACAGCAAAAACTTGCCGAGAAACAGAAGCTGCAAGTGTTGAAGAAAAAACAACAGCAGGAAAAGGTTAAGCTGAAAAAGTTGGCGACAGCAGCGGCTAATTTAAAAAAGCAAAAAGAACTTGAACAGAAAAAACTGGACGTGTTACAGGCAAAAAAAGCAGCAGAGAAAAAAAGAATTGAGCAGGAAAAACAAAAGTCGGCACAGGCTAAACGTCAGCAACAGTTGAGAGAACAAATGGAAGCCGAAGAGCGCGCTGCATTGGCTCGTGAGTTAAAAGGCGTTTCGCAAAGATATAGAGACAGTATTGCAGCTGTCGTGAAGGCTAACTGGCGTCGACCGGCAAAACTGGCAAAAGATGCCAGATGCAAGGTATACGTCAAACAGATTCCTGGTGGTGAAATTATTCATCGTCAGGTAAGTGAGTGTACGGGTGGTAGTGGTTTTAAACGTTCGGTAGAAACAGCATTGGCGAAAACCTCGAATTTACCAGCGCCGCCTGATCCACGCGTATTTGATCGCGAAATAGTGTTTACATTTAGAGAGAAATAATGAGTTACAGACTTATGTTTAGACAATCAATCTTGATAGTGATGATATTAATATCAATGCCTGCGAAAGCGGTATTGGATATAGAGATAACCGGTGGTGTCGTTGGTGAGCATCCGATTGCCATTGTGCCGTTTAGCTGGGAAATTAAAAATGCCAAGCCAGGCACCGATGTCAGTAAGGTTTTGTCCTCTGATTTAAGTCGTACAGGTTATTTTTCCCAGATACCGGAAAAAAACTTTCTCGAACGACCGCATCATGGTGGTGAAGTCAACTTTGAAAACTGGAGAGCATTAGGGGTTGAGAGTCTTGTTGTAGGTCGTGTACGTCCCGACAAGAATGGCCATTATCTGGTGCAGTTTCAATTATTTGATATCTATAAAAGCAATCAGAAACAAGGTGCGGGTCCGGGAGATCCTGAATATAAGATCAAACAGGTAATTGGTTATAGCCTGCCATCAACCGCCAAGAACCTGCGCCGAACTGCGCATCATATGAGCAATCTTATCTATGAAGCGATTACGGGACAAAAAGGCGTGTTCACTACACGTATTGCCTATATCACTTCAAAAGGCAGGGTGAAATCAAAACAATATGAATTGCAGATTGCCGATATGGATGGTCATCAACCCTTTACGGTACTTAAATCAACGCAACCTATTATGTCGCCTGCCTGGTCACCAAACGCACGACAACTCGCCTATGTTTCATTTGAGAATAAAAAAGCCCAGATTTTTGTACAAGATATCGATACGGGTAAAAGGCGTCTGGTATCTACGCAAAAAGGGGTTAACAGTGCACCATCCTGGTCACCTGATGGTCGTCAATTGGCGCTGGTATTGTCGCGAGATGGTAATCTGGAGATCTATACACTGAATATTAAAAATTTACGGTTACGTCGTTTAACGCGTAATTCGGCTATCGATACTGAGCCTGATTGGTCAGCTGATGGCAAGTCGATTGTTTTTGTTTCTGATCGAAGTGGACGGCCGCATATTTACCGGATGCCTGCAAAGGGTGGCAGGGCAGAACGTTTAACGTTTCAGGGGAATTATAATGCGCGGCCTTCCTTTACACCTGATGGTAAAAAAATTGTTCTTGTGCATGGAGCAAGTGATGGTTATCACATAGCAACATTGGATCTGCAGTCAGGTGTTATTGAGATCTTAACTTCGGGGCGGTTGGATGAGTCCCCGAGTTTTGCGCCTAATGGTAGAATGATTCTATATGCCGCTTCGAGCGCGAATCGTGGCATATTATCAGTCGTATCTGTGGATGGAAGGGTTAAACAAAAGCTCGTATTGCAACAGGGTGATGTCAGGGAGCCAGCATGGGCTCCTTTTCGCAACCCCTGAATAATGCTCAAGAGGGCTGTATGTTCATATTGTGCAGGACTCATAAAATTAAGGAGAAATTACATGACTAACAAATGGTTACTATCGGTTTGTCTTATTGCATCTGTTTTGGCTGGTTGCAGCTCAACAGGTGATAGCAAGTCAGATGATGGATCGGGTACGGTAGTAGAAGATCGTTCAGGAGCTGCGGGAACTGATCCTGCAGGCGGTGCGAGTACCAGTGGGATGCCGGCAGGTGATGCATTTAAGGGTGATCCACTTGATAACCCTTCCAGTCCACTTGCAACGCGTACGATTTATTTTGATTACGACAGTAGTGAAATAAAGTCTGATTATCAGGAAAGTATTCTGGCGCACGGTGGATACCTGGCAGAACATCCTGATGTAGTGCTGACCCTCGAAGGACATACAGACGAACGTGGCTCACGTGAGTATAATATAGGTCTTGGAGAACACAGGGCGCAAGCAGTTCGTCGCCTGTTGTTATTTCAAGGTGCGTCGGATAAACAGGTTACTGTCGTCAGTTACGGAGAAGAAAAACCTGTCGCTGAAGGGCATGATGAACTGAACTATGGTCAGAATCGTCGTGTTGAGATTATATATAAGAGGTAGTAAATGAATAAGAAGTGTTATCTCCTTGGGTTGTATTTGTTGATAGGTTCACATGCAGTGTTGGCACAGGATCCTGTTTCAGCTACTGCCGTTCAACCTGCATCTGTGCCAACCGAACGTCCGTCAATGAATCGAAGTATTGTTGAATTATTGAACCGAATTGATCAACTACAAAAAGAGCTCAGACAACTTCGTGGTGATTTCGAAGTAGTGAATCACGAATTGACAGGTATTAAACATCGTCAGCGTGAACTTTATCTCGATATGGATCGACGTTTGCGCGATGTTGAGCTGGCAAGTGTTAATGCAACAGGTAAAGGTGGTTCGATTGCATCTGGTACAGGTACCAATCAGCCAAAACAGCAGCCGGTAAATAAAGGGCAATTACCAGGTGGCAAACCTTTGGCACCGACGCGAGAGGAGAAGGACACCTATCGCAGTGCATTTAATCTACTCAAGGAAGGACGTTACGACCGTTCGATTAAATCCTTTGCGGCATTTTTGGTCAAATACCCTCAGAGCACCTATGCAGATAATGCACAGTATTGGTTAGGTGAGGCAAATTATGTTTCGCGAAAGTATAAACGTGCGGTTAAGGAATTCGGGAGAGTGATTGCTGCATTCCCGGACAGCTCCAAAGTACCGGACGCGATGTTGAAGTTGGGTTTTACTCATTATGAGTTGAAGGAATGGGCTAAGTCACGACAAATGCTGGAAGGTGTCATGCAAAATTACCCGAAAAGTTCGGCAGCCAAGCTTGCCGGAACACGTTTGAAGCGCATGCAGCAAGAGGGGCATTGAGTTATATAGCTTAAATTCTGTAATTCAAAAAAGGCACCTGACTACAGGTGCCTTTTTTAGTATTAACCCTAATTTATTTAAATTAATATTTAGTTATTCTTCCTATATTTTTCAATAATAAATATAAAAGAATATATTTATCAGTGTTTTATATGATTTCCGCTGCTTTTAACTAACTCCATATACCTTATTATTTAAATGGTAAATAAAACCCTTACGTGGTCGCTTAAGTGTCTAGACACATTATGAATTTTTTAAGGATGACTACAATGGGCAAGTTATTTGCACAATTTACAATTAAACAAAAGATCTGGGGCGGTTTCGGGCTTTTGTTATTAATTTTAACGGCTGTCTCTATAGGCGCTATTCAAGGGCTTTCGTCAACACAAAAAAGTGTTAAACATGTTGTTAACGAAGTCCAGCCCACCCTCGTTGTAGCCATGGAGCTGGAGCAAGTGCTGGAAAGTTCGGCGCAGTCATTGGGTTTTTACCTGTTGAGTCAGGAAGAAGCGCATAAGAAAGCATACCAAACGAGCATGGTTCTTGTTAGTAAAGATTTAGTTAAATTGAAAAAACAACAACCCGTACAGCACAGTGAAGAACTGCAAAAACTCATAGCAGGAATAGAAGCCCGGGTTAAAAAATACCAGGGTTATCAGAAACAAATGTTCAGTTATGCCGAATCCCAAGGCAATAATATGCCGGCTGTGGCGACAACTTCGAATGAACTAAATCCGTTGGCCAGAAAGATTCTGCAGCTACTCAGTCAGATGCTGGATGCCGAGCCAGAGACGGATGACGCTGCACTTTCCAAGCAGATAACCAGTGATATATATGCTCTACGTTATGCCTATATGAATGTATTGACAGAGTTACGCGGTTTTCTGTTTGCACGTTCTGGTGCTATGAAAAGTAATCTGGAACTGTATACAACACAAATGACTGAAATAGTGGCAAGATTGAAGGGTTATGGTGAGGGCCTGGGGTTTGAGCAAACTGACGCGTTGGGTGAACTGGAAACAGTGGTAGTCGGATATCAAAAGCTGCTAGATAAAGTTATCGCCATACATGGTGGCGAAAAATGGCGTAGTGATTCGTATGTTATTCGCACAGAACTGGGCCCGTTGTTAGACGTTATAAAGGGTGACTTGAGTAAACTTGTCAAGAATATGCAGGCCACTACTGAACAGCAAAGCTCATCTTTACTGGACAGGGTGTTAGGTGCTCGAAACCTGGTCGTCGTATTATTTGTTGTTGGATTGTTGGTCGGTCTAGGTTGTGCATTCCTGATTTCCAATGTCGTGGTTAAACCTTTGAAAGCCGCAGTTCATGCCATGAATGATATTGCCGAAGGTGATGGTGACCTGACGCATCGACTCAGTGCAAATGGTAAGGATGAGATTGCTCATCTCGGCCAGGCATTTAATAAATTTGCTACCAAGGTGCATGGTGTTGTTTCTGAAGTAATGAATTCCACATCGCAACTTTCGAGCGCGGCGAGTGAGTTGTCCGCTATCACCTCACAAACCAGTGAAGGTGTTGTACAGCAACAGATGGAGACCGAACAGGTAGCGACGGCCATGAATGAGATGACCTCAACTGTTCAGGAGGTCGCCAATCATGCCGAGCAGGCAGCAAGTGCTGCAAATGATGCTAATCAAGAATCTCAAAGTGGTAATGCGATTGTCAAAGAAGGTATCAGTTCGATTGATTCTCTGGCAAAAGAAATCAGTAATGCATCTGAAGTTGTGGCACGACTTGAAAAAGACAGTGAAAATATAGGTACTGTGTTGGATGTTATTCGCGGTATTGCTGAACAAACGAATTTGCTGGCATTGAATGCCGCTATTGAAGCCGCTCGTGCTGGCGAACAAGGTAGAGGTTTTGCTGTTGTTGCAGATGAAGTACGTACACTAGCATCACGTACACAAGAGTCCACGCAGGAAATACAGACCATGATCGAGCGATTACAGCATGGAGCTCATGATGCAGTGAATGTTATGACGGCCAGTCAATCACGCACAGGTGAAACGGTTGAGCACGCTAATGAAGCCGGCAACGCCTTGAATTCAATTTCCAGTTCTGTAGCACGTATCAATGATATGAACTTGCAGATAGCCAGTGCTGCCGAAGAGCAAAGTGCGGTAGCAGAGGAAATTAATCAGAATATTGTACGTATAACCGACATTGCATCTGATGCATCAGGCAGCATGCAACAAATAGCCAATGCAAGTGATGAACTGGCTAATTTATCCGGCCATCTTGATCAGTTGGTGGGTAGTTTTAAAGTTTAATCCAAAAAATATTTTGGCCAAGGATGGCCTTATGTCGCGAAGCCCACGGAAGGGCGAGAGCGACGTCTCACAGCAAGTATCCCAATAAAAATGTGTCACTAAAACATAAATACCAATTTCGCTGTTGACCCACGAAGGGCGAGAGCGACGTCTCACAGCAAGTATCCCAATAAAAATGTGTCACTAAAACATAAATACCAATTTCGCTGTTGACCCACGAAGGGCGAGAGCGACGTCTCACAGCAAGTATCCCAATAAAAATGTGTCACTAAAACATAAATACCAATTTCGCTGTTGACCCACGAAGGGCGAGAGCGACGTTTCACAGCAAATATTCCAATAAAAAGGTGTCACTAACAAAACACAAATACCAATTTCACTGTACATCCACGAAGGGCGAGAGCGACGTTTCACAGCAAATATTCCAAAAGAATTGGCTACGAAACACATGTCCCATCATACTGCAAAGCACGCAGACGTTTGCACAATTTCAGAAATTGATCCATAGTCTATATTAACTGCTGTAACATAAGTGATGATATAGATGGAATTAATCTTGATACGACACGCTGATGCAGAATCGGCAGCCGGTTATGCTGATGATTCCTTGCGTGCACTGACGCCTAAAGGTCGTCAGGTACAGGAGCAGGTGGCCAAAGAGTTACATCGCCGCGGGTTTGAGCCAGATGTTATTTTGTGCAGCCCGAGATTGCGCGCTGAGCAAACAGCCTGGATAACGGCTCAGGTTTTACCGGGTGAAGTGTCTGTTATCGAAGTGCCAGAGCTGGATGGTGGTTTTGATCTGGATCGTTTTCTGAAACGACTTGAGGCCTATCTCGATTGCCAAAGTATTGCTTGTGTTGGACATGAGCCGGATATGACCTTCTGGACGAATCGTTTACTTGCTGATGACCAACGACAGGTCAGTCATTTTAGCAAGAGTGGCACAGTAGCTATAGAATTTGATGATATTCTTGAGCCGGGTTTCGGGACGCGTAAATATTTTTATTCAGCAGACGACCTGTTGCTTTAAAAAGAAAAGATCTCTCTCTAGTTAGCAGGAAAGGCGACCACATGGTCGGCCTCTATATTAACGTTTACTGTCTCACCAATTTCGTGATTATGATGGCTCGGAAACAAGGATAGCAAGGTTCCGCCAGTTGGTACTTGCAAGGTATAGAGTATTTCTGCGCCTTTGAAGGCTTTTTTACTCACAATAGCAGTGATGTTACCAAATGGATCGGGAAGAACATCGTCTGGTCGGATTAGAACATCAACATGAGTGCCTTTGGGCCATAACATGGTGTGTTCTGATTTGAGGATACCTAATTCAGTTTCCAGATTATTGGCTGACAGTACCGTTGCTTTGAGGAAGCTGCCCTGGCCGATAAAATCAGCAACAAAACGATCGGCAGGTTCATGATAAAGATTGTATGGTGTATCCCATTGTAAAATATTGCCATGAGACATAACGCCAATAGTATCTGCAATGGCAAATGCTTCGTGTTGATCATGTGTAACGATAATACCGGTAATACCTCGTTGTTTAAGGATATCACGTACTTCGGTACTTAAACGTTCACGTAATTCCACATCCAGGTTTGAGAATGGTTCATCCAGTAGAATAATTTCTGGTTCAGGTGCTAATGCCCGGGCGAGTGCAACACGTTGTTGTTGCCCGCCTGATAATTCGTGTGGAAAACGTTTTCCCATGCCAATCATGCCGACTAACTCCAGTAGTTCCTGGGATGTTTTATTCTTTTCTGCAGTGCTTAAGTTTTTTAAACCAAAGCAGATGTTGTCGGTTATATTCAAATGTGGAAACAAGGCGTAATCCTGGAAAACCATGCCGAGTTTTCTTTTTTCCGGTGCCAGTGTGTAACCTGATCTGGAAATGATTTTATCAGTCAGTTTTATTTCGCCATGGTGTAAGGGCTCAAAGCCTGCAATGGCACGTAAGATAGTCGTTTTACCACAACCACTAGGGCCGAGAAGGCCAATAATGCTGCCTTTAGGTACATCAAAAGACAGGTTTTGTACTATCGTTACGCCACGATAGCGGCATTCAATATTATCGATGGATAGTATTGGATACATGATGAATTATCGCTCAAGCAGCAGAAATTCTAGTAAGGCCTTTTGTGCATGTAAACGGTTTTCGGCTTCGTCCCAGACGACGCTTTGCTTGCCATCAATCACTTCAGCTTTGACTTCTTCGCCACGATGAGCTGGCAAGCAATGCATGAATAACGCATCTTTATTTGCCAGGGACATCATTTCATTGGTGACAATGTAACCACTAAAGGCTGCTTCGCGTTTGCTTTGTTCTTCTTCCTGGCCCATGCTGGTCCATACGTCGGTTACGATCAAGTCGGAACATTCAGCAGCTTGTTCAGGTTGTCTGACTACTTCGATTCGGTCGCCACCTGCATTAAGGATTTCCTGATCCGGATCATATCCTTCCGGGCAGGCTATTTTCAATTTGAAGTCAAAACGTATTGCCGCATTGATATAAGAATGGCACATGTTATTACCATCACCTATCCAGCTGACGGTTTTTCCCTGAATACTGTCACGATGTTCTATGTAGGTTTGTATATCTGCGAGTAACTGGCATGGATGAGTCAAATCGGTGAGTGCATTAATTACGGGCACAGAAGAGTATTTCGCGAATTGTTCGATTGTTTCATGCTCGAAAGTGCGAATCATGATGGCATCAAGCATACTGGAAAGTACACGTGCGCTGTCTTCAATCGGTTCGCCTCGACCTAATTGAGTATCTCTTGGAGAGAGGAAAATAGCGCTGCCACCAAAATGGGCCATGGCTGTTTCAAACGAAACGCGGGTACGTGTTGATGATTTCTCAAAAACCATACCGAGAACTTTATTTTTTAAAGGTTCATAAATTTCACCGGCCTTGTGCATTTTCTTTAATTCAATTGCACGTTTAATAATCGTCTGCAGTTCCTCGGGGGAACAATCCAGTAAAGTGAGAAAATGACGTACGGACATTACAAACCTGCCTGTTTATTTGGATAGAAAAGTACGAACTATATCACTAACAACCGATATAACTTGATCGGCTTGTTGCTCGTTCATAATAAGTGGAGGTAAAAGTCGAATGACACGTTCAGCTGTGACATTAATGAGAACACCTTTTTCAAGTGCCATAGCAACCAGTTCAGCGCAAGGTCGATCCAGTTCGATAGCCAGCAGCAATCCCATGCCTCGTATCTCAGTGACACCCTCAACATTGTTCAAGGTTTGATTAAAACCATTGACAATATAGTTACCCAGCGTGGTTGCGTGTGCTGCGGCATTGTTTTTTTCGAGTGTGTCTATCACGGTATTGGCAACACGACAAACAAGTGGATTACCGCCATAGGTTGAACCATGGTTACCGGGCTGGAATACATCGGCAGCTTTACCTTGCGCCAGACACGCACCTATCGGTACGCCATTACCCAGCGCTTTGGCCAGTGTCATAACGTCTGGTTTGATCTGGTTGTGATGAAATGCAAACCATTGTCCACTTCGACACATACCTGTCTGGATTTCATCCAGCATCATGAGCCAGCCATTTTCATCACATATCTCACGGATACCATTTAAGTATTGCTTGTCAGGTATCTGGATGCCACCTTCACCCTGAACCGGCTCGACCAGAACAGCTACTACATTTTGTGAATTGTGAGCAATGTTCCTGATGGCTTCGAGGTCATTATAAGGTGCTCTTACAAAACCCTGAACCAGCGGTTCAAAACCTGCCTGGACCTTGCGGTTGCCAGTGGCAGTTAATGTTGCCAGGGTGCGGCCATGAAAACTCCCCTCCATGACAATAATCTCAGGCAGATCAATATTTTTTTGATGGCCATACAATCGTGCGAGTTTTATTGCAGCTTCATTTGCTTCTGCACCGGAATTGGAAAAGAAAACCCGCTCCATACCACTGACTTCACACAGACGATCAGCCAATGTCTTTTGATGTTTAATCTGGTACAGGTTTGAAGTATGTATCAGAGTGTTTGCCTGATCTGCTAACGCAGCGGTGATAGCAGGATGTGCATGGCCAAGCCCGCATACAGCGATACCGCTCAGGGCATCGAGATACTGGTTGCCATTTTCATCCCATAACCAGACACCATCACCTTTTTCAAAGGTAATCGTCTGCGGGCTGTATGTATGCATTAATGTATCAGTCATTATCAAAAAACTCTTTAAACGCAAAAGGCAGCCCCAAGTGAGACTGCCGATATCAATTAGGTAATAATATTAACGATAAAGGCTAACAATAACAACTATTAGCCTTACTATTCATTAGTTTGTTGGTGGTCTGAAAAAGAAAAACCCGGCTGACTAGCCGGGTTTTTGCATGATAATCTAGCTTGCTTACAGAGGCATACCACCATTGTGGAAAGAGCTTGCAGTCATGGCTAGTAACATCGGGATAGACAATACGGTATTGGTACGTGAAGCCATCAAGGCAACAAACTTGGCCTTGGCTATGGCTTCAGGCGTGGATTCAACAATACCGAGGATCTTTTTCTGGTTTGGCCAGATTAGAACCCATACGTTAAACAACATAATGGTACCCAACCATGCGCCAACACCAATTACGATAGCATTTTGTTTCAGCATGAAAGCATCGGTCAGTACGCCGTATTTCCAGAGGGCAGCTGCACCGGTTACCCATGTGGCAAGAGCAGCCCAGCGAAACCATAACAAGGCACGTGGGGCGATATATTTGTTGATAGCAGCCGCACCAGGACCGCCATTGTCGGCTTCGGCAAGTGCTTGACCAACACCTGGAACCTGAATAAAGTTAAAGTAATATAGTAAGCCAATCCAGAGAACACCAACAATAGCATGGATCCAGACGGTCCACTCAATAGGGTTACCATTGCCTGATTTCATTGCAAATACGAAAATCACAGCAAGAACGAAACCTGAAATAATGGTTCCCAGTACAGATTTTAATGGATTCATAAAGATTCTCCGGTATTGTTATAAATAATTCTTAGTATATTAATCTACTATTAGCTGGCCATTATATTCACACGCTAGCAGAATGCAATATGATTTTATAGGGTAAGACCAAGTTGGGTGCTAGAATGTGATCATGGATGCTATTGATTTAAGTATATTTTCCAGCAGAATTGATGCCATTTGCGAAGAAATGGGCGTTGTCCTGAGGCGGACGGCTTTCTCGCCCAATATTATGGATCGGTTAGATTTTTCTTGCGCTATTTTTGATGCGGAGGGGCAATTATGTGCTCAGGCGGCGCATATCCCTGTACATCTTGGCAGTATGGCATATGCCATGTCTGATATTGTTAGTCAGCAGTACTGGTCATCTGGCGATATGTTGATACTGAATGACCCCTATCTGGGTGGGACACACCTGCCAGATGTAACATTGATTGCACCTTTGTTTGTGCAAGGTAGTTTGTGTGCATTTATTGTGAATCGTGCGCATCATGCGGATATTGGTTCAGAGTCGCCAGGTTCGATGCCTGTGTCCAGGACCTTATCTGAAGAAGGTTTGGTTATCCCGCCAACGTATTTGATTCGTGACGGCATCATTGATGAAGTTATCATGCAAAGGTTGACTGAAAATACACGTCACCCGCGTCATGCGCGCGGTGATTTTGTTGCACAAATCAGTGCAAATCGAACAGGGCTGGAGCGCCTTGAGCAACTCATAGAAAAAATGACAGCGGGTGTGTTCAAGCAGGCCCTGGTTGAATTAAATGAATACGCAGAACGCCTGTCATTGTCGATGTTGAAAACTTTACCTGATGGAATGGTCACGGCCGTGGATGTTATGGATGATGATGGCCTGGGTCATGAAAACATACCGATTCAGGTTAAAATTGAAATAAGTAGTAAGCACATTGATGTTGATTTCGAAGGTAGTGCAGGTCAGGTTGCCGGTAATATTAATTGTCCTCTATCCGTGACTGCAGCAGCTGTTTATTATGTTTTCAGATGTTTGATGCCTGAATATACGCCAGCCTGTCAGGGTAGTTTCAGGCCCGTGCGGATAAAGGCACCGGAAAGCTCACTTATAAATGCACAGCGACCTGCAGCGGTTGCAGCCGGCAATGTTGAAACCAGCACACGAATAGTTGATGTACTGATGCTTGCTTTAAGTCAAGCTATCCCGGATCAGGTGCCTGCGGCAAGTCATGGCAGTATGAATAACCTGGCAATGGGTTCAGCTGTTGCGGGTGAATCCTGGGATTATTATGAAACCATTGGTGGTGGAATGGGTGCAGGCCCTCGGATGCGTGGGCTGAATGCGGTTCAAACACATATGACGAATACTTTGAATACTCCGCTGGAGGTGCTTGAGCAACGCTATCCAGTAAGACTACATCGTTACGAGGTACGTCGCCTAAGTGGTGGTGATGGTTTGCATCAGGGAGGAGATGGTATCATTAGGGAGTTTGAATTTTTACAGCCTGCAGAAATGACGCTGTTGACAGAACGCAGGTTGAATACTCCATGGGGTCTGTCAGGTGGAAAAGCCGCTCAGGCTGGTGTTAATACATTGAATGGTGAAAACCTACGACCCAAGGTCTCAACGCATGTTAAAAAAGGCGATGTTTTGACCATAGCAACACCGGGTGGTGGAGGCTGGGGTAAGGCTTGAAGGGTTATTCAGTTCTGTTAATTTTTTGATAAAACATGAATCAAGGAAATTAAAATGAAAAATGGTTTGGCAAGTTTTATTATTATCCTGTTTGTGGGTTTCTTATCGGCGTGTGCAAGTTTAAATCTCATGAAGCCAACAAATTCTTCTGGTAATCGCTCAACTGCTTCATCAGAAGATGCAGATATAACCAATCGCATTAATTCGGGCTTCGTGCATGACGCACGCATACCAGCATTTGATATCAAGGTTAGTACGCAAGCAGGTGTTGTAACGTTGAAAGGGACGGTTGCCAGCGCCGCAATAAAAAACCGTGCGCAGACTGTTGCTTCGAATGTGAAAGGTGTCCGTTCTGTGCGAAATTACTTAAGTGTTAAATAAGGTAACTGATTGGTATTTACCTGAGGTGAATATCGTTAGTTAACGGATAGATTTTATATGTGTGGAATATGTGGTGAATTAAGATTTGATCATCAACAGCCTGATCCCAGGCAGCTAGATGCTATGCTGGAAACGCTTGCGCGTCGCGGTCCTGATAATGAAGGACGTTTTTTTACAGGCCCTGTTGCCTTGGGGCACAGGCGGTTATCTATTATTGATTTATCGGAACGGGCAAATCAGCCTTTTGTCGATAAAGAGATTGGGCTGTCACTGGTGTTTAATGGCACGATATATAATTACCCTGCCTTGCGTAAAACACTGCAGTCAAAGGGGCATCGGTTTGTAAGTAGTGGCGATAGCGAGGTTATCCTCAGGGCTTATCATGAGTGGGGAGCAGATTGCGTCTTACATCTGCACGGCATGTTTGCTTTTGCTATATGGGATAATAATCAACAGCAAATGTTTCTTGCGCGTGACAGGTTAGGAATAAAACCGTTGTATTTTTCTGAAGACAACAGGCATTTCCGTTTTGCTTCTAATCCACAGGCCTTGCTAGCAGCGGGAGATATCAATACGGATATCGATCCGATTGCTTTGCATCATCAGTTTACCCTGCATGCGGTAGTTCCGGCACCACGCACTGTTTTGCAAGGCATCAGAAAACTTGCCCCGGGCACTACGCTAACGATCTCCAGTGATGGGAAGCAACATCATCATTGTTATTGGAGACTAAATGCCACACGCCCTGAAAAACAATTAAGTGAATGCGAATGGATAGACCAGATTCATGATGCCTTGAGACAGTCTGTTGAAAAGCGAAAGGTGATTGCTGATGTTCCAGTAGGTGTTCTGTTATCGGGCGGGCTTGATTCCAGTTTATTGGTTGCATTATTGGCAGAAGCTGGAGTAAAAGACCTGCGTACATTCTCGGTAGGTTTTGAAGATAGTGAAGAAGAGTGTGGTAGTGAATTTCATTATTCAGATCAAGTAGTGGAAATGTATGGCACACAACATCAGAAATTTCTGGTGCCAAATAGCGATGTATTGAAGCGGTTGCCAGAAGCGGTTATGAACATGGCAGAACCAATGGTTGGGCAGGATGCAGTTGCCTTTTATTTGTTATCTGAACAGGTATCAAAGCACGTTAAGGTTGTTCAAAGTGGGCAAGGGGCCGATGAGGTGTTTGGCGGTTACTTTTGGTATTCACTCATGCAGAACGAATCAGGTTCAGACCTGGATCGTTTCCGAAAACATTATTTTGATCGTGATCATGATGAATTTCTTGAGATGGTGCAGTCACCTTTTCATGGTCCGGATTACACCGCCAGTTTGGTGGAGTCGCTGTTGGCACAACCTGATGCGGACACATTTTTGGATAAAGTCTTACGCATGGATGTGACAACCTTGATTGTCGATGATCCTGTTAAACGCGTTGACAACATGACCATGGCCTGGGGATTAGAGGCGCGCGTGCCTTTTCTGGATCATGAGCTGGTAGAATTGGCGGCACAAATGCCACCTGAATTGAAATTAAAAAATGGTGGTAAACATCCATTGAAATTAATTTCTCGGGGGATCTTGCCAGATTCTGTGATAGACCGACCAAAAGGTTATTTTCCATTGCCCGCACTTAAGTATGTACGGGGCGAATTTCTCACATTTATGAAAGAAATTTTGTTATCAGATGAATGTCGCCAGCGTGGCTTATTTCAGTCAACATATGTAGAGGAAATACTAAAACAGCCGGAAAAACACCTTACACGGATAAAGGGAAATAAATTATGGCATATGGCTTTGCTGGAATATTGGCTGCAGCTCAATGTTGATAAAAAGCATTAATGACTTGATGTATATGTTAATAGTATTTGAATCAATAGCTTAATTAATACCATTTATTTAACGTGGCTGAATTTATTTGTAATATTTATGCGTTTTCATCTTGAATTGTTAGAATTCACCTTTATATATTAGCCCAGGTATACAAGTTTTAATGTGAATAGCCCTATAAATACGGGCTGTTTATATGATTTCACACAGGTTAGACTTCGCACCCATTCAAAGACGCCGTTTTTTGGAAGGCGTGTTGACAATGTCTACTACTGGCTTAATGTTAATGAGGTTTTAAGATGGATGTTCTGGAACGAATTAAGAAACAAGTTGAAGAAAACCCAATTGTAATTTACATGAAAGGCACTCCGCAAATGCCAAGTTGTGGTTTTTCCAGCCGTGCCTCTCAGGCATTACAAGGTTGCGGTGTTGAATTTGCGTATGTCAATATTTTAGCTGACCCAGAAGTTTTTGAAAATCTGCCACGTTTTGCTGATTGGCCAACGTTCCCGCAGATCTATATCAATGGTGAGTTGATTGGTGGTTGTGATATCACACTGGAGTTATTTCAGAAAGGTGAATTACAAAAAATGGCTCAAGAAGCCGTTGCAGGCAAAGTTGACGCCTGAGTTAATATTTTCTGATTACTGAAAAAGCCCTGCAAACTCTGCGGGGCTTTTTTTATTCAGGAAAAAGTAATGACTTGTCAGTTTAACTGGCACTAAAGTAGTAACTTTTTTGTACCGTTGCAAGGTTGATCAATATATAACCTGATTTCTTCCTTTTTTCTTTGCACGATACATCTTCTGATCAGAACAACGAATTAACATCTCCATGTCCATATCAGGATCACCACTAAAGCGGCAACAAACACCCATGGATATGGTCACGGTCAGTTCACCTGCAGAGGTTTTGATTGGTCGGCTGCCTACGCACTGTTGGATACGTCCAAAGATGGAGTGGCGGAAGTTGCTGTCATTCTGGTAATGCATAATAATGGCAAACTCTTCGCCGCCAATGCGGGCTAGTATATCAGTCGGTCTGACTGCACGCTGCAGACGTTTGGAAACACCAATGAGTATTTCATCACCTACCTGGTGACCATGTGTATCATTGATATCTTTAAAATGGTCGATGTCTATCATGGCGCAGCAGGTGCCACCACCACGTGTTGAAGACTCTTTTAATGCGGCTTCCAGATGTAATTGCATATACCGACGGTTGCCGAGTTTGGTTAGAGGATCCGTTTGTGCCAGCTCTGACAGGGCTTCATTATCCTTCTGCATTTCCCGAGTTGTTTCATATAACGTATTTTGTAAGAGACTGATACGGCCCGCCGCATGAACCCTTGCGGCCAGCTCACGAATATTGATGGGTTTGGTCAGAAAGTCGTCAACACCATGCTCGAATGCATGAACGAGGTTGTCAGTGCCTTCTTTTGCAGTAAACAGGATGATAGAAGTGTAATAATTATTATCTTCATCTTGCTGGCGTATTTGTTTAGTAAGTTCGAGACCATCCATTTCTGGCATTAACCAGTCGGCGAGTATAATGTCAGCTTGTCGTTCATTGATTTCATCAAGGACTTCTTTAGCGCTGCAAGCGATGCGTATATCTTCATAACCTGCTTCATGAAGCGCACTCGCTACCATTTTTCGGCTAGACTCCGTGTCGTCTACAATAATGATTGCCAGGTCGTTGGTAATCATATATACATCCCCTTTTGTTTTTATGGTTATAGCCTGACTGCGGCAGGATTTCAACCAAAACTGCTAGTTGATTCATCCAGCATGGCCAGTGTTTGCCAGCGGTTGGTCATTTGGCAAAACAGCTCTGCGGTTTGTTCTGCATCATAGACGGCAGAGTGTGCGGCATCATGGTCCCATTCAATTCCGGCTTCATCTGCAATTCTTGCCAGTACGGTTTGTCCATACATGACACCACCGAGGGTGACGGTATCGAAAGTACTGAATGGGTGAAATGGGTTTCTTTTTATCTCACAACGTTCAACAGCAGCATTAATGAAATTAAGATCAAACGGGGCATTGTGACCGACCAGAATGGCACGTTTACAGTCGTTTCTTTTGAGTGCCTGGCGTATTGCTCGAAAAATCTCTTGTAAGGCTTCTTTTTCCGGTTTGGCTATACGGAATGGGTGATAAGGGTCGATGCCATTAAATGCGAGTGCTTCAGGTTCCAGGTTAGCGCCCTCAAAGGGTTCAATATGGCAACTGTGAGTCTTGTCACGATAGATTTGCCCTTTATCATCCATGCTAACAAGCACAGCAGCAACTTCCAGTAAGGCATCTTTTTTTGCATTAAATCCGGCGGTCTCGACGTCGATGACAACAGGCATAAAACCACGGAATCGGTTGGCCATGGTTAAGGTATTGGTTTTCTCTTCAATCATTGCTACAGAATAACGAATGATTCAGTTAAAATCGATCATTAATGAAAAATATTTTATTATTCTGGATTTTTGCTGACTATTTCGTATTGAATACTCATTTTATGAAGCAGGCAGCTCAGGGAATGTTATATGAAAGCTTCTTTAAGAATTTTACTGGTTGTCACTACACTATTTGTCTGTGCTTGGGTGCAAGCAGAATCAATCAGGTCTCAGGTAACGCCAACAGTGTATAAAAAAGGGATTGTCTGGCGAATTGAATCAAATGAGCAAAAGGTAAGTTACCTGATGGGGACGATGCATGTTAATCACCCGGGTATCTGGAAGCTATTTAAACGTGTGCAGGGATTCTTCGATCAGTCAAAGGTAGTATGTACAGAAGTTAAGCTGGATTTTGAAACGATGGCGGCAGAGATGCAAGCTACTTTTTTTCATGATGGACGTACGTTAAAGACAGTCATCAACGACCCTGTATTTTATCAGTTGGTGGTTCAGGCTGCACGGGAGCGAGGATTGCCGGAACCGCTCATCAAAAACATGAAACCCTTTACGCTTGTATTTATGTTGAGTATGCCACCATCGCAAGGCGAGATGCTTGATCAAAAAATATATCAGGATGCGATATTAAAGGGCAAACAATCTTGTGCACTTGAGACAGTAAAAGAACATTCTACGGTTCTTGATGTTTTTTCCATGGCGGACCAAATTGATATGCTTAAAAGCACCGTTAGTCGTATCGATGAAGTGAAAGATTTGTACCCTGTTTTATTGGATGCTTATTTATCAAGTGATTTGGTGGAAATGGCGCGCCTGGTCAATGGGTCATTGATGATGGAAGATCCACGAATAGAAAAGATATTTTTGCAGAAATTCCTAATTGACAGAAATAAAAAAATGGTCGAGCGAATGATACCGCGTATCAAAAAAGGTAAAGCATTCTTTGCAGTTGGTGCCATGCATTTAACTGGTTCAGCAGGTATATTGAGATTGTTGTCAGATCAAGGATATAAGCTGACTGCTATTTATTAGGCTGGTTATTGTATTGCTATTGTTTATTAGGAAAAAGTTCGTGACTTGCCCAAAGGGCAAATTCCTGTCGACTACAATTATCTGATGTTCTTAATCCAACGCCTTCGACAACGCGAAAGATAACCAGGTCTTTTTCCGGGTCGTTTGAGCTTGCCTCGTCAATGATTTGCCTGACTGACCATTCGCCTCCATGTTTTCCATTCGTATAGTATCCCCCCAGTTTTATTTGTTCTGGGGTCAAATGATGTTCTGAATAAGCCAGCGTGCGTTCAAAGAGTTGTTGTAAGTCATCAGTTGTAATATCGACTATCAGATTCATATCTGATAGCGCTTGCTCAATATGTTTTTTGTGTAACTTATTTTTCTCGTCAGGGTCTTTGTCTTTTTTCGTTTTAGTAAATCGCATGGCATTGGCTGGATAGTGTCGCCAGGGAAAAAGGCGGCTAAATAAAACGGCAGTGGTGAAGATAATAATAACATTGAGCAAGGTCGGGTTGATAATGTAATAAAACCCCAGGTCTTGTATACCAGGGCCACCGATTACAGCAGCCAAAGCCGTTGCGCCGCCAGGTGGATGTATGCATTTCAAGAAATGCATGAGACCAATAGCGAGGCCAACGGCCAGTCCTGCTGCCAGGAACTGATGAGGGATAAATTGATAGCAAGCTACACCTATGGCGGCTGAAGCAAGGTGGCCACCGAATAACGACCAGGGTTGTGAGAGTTTTCCGTGTGGCACGGCAAAGACCAGTACTGCAGAGGCACCCATTGACGGAATAATGAAGGCAGCACCTGTTGCGCCGACGAAGTGGAAGCTGATAAGACTGATAAAAAAGATGCCGGCAAAACCACCGATACTGGCGATTATTTTTTCAGCAAGTGTAACATGTGATGTATCAATGCCCAGGAAATGAAGCAGTTTTTGAAAACGTCGTAACATGTTATGTTTTCAGTTTCCAGTGAATGATTTCGCCTGCTCTCAAAGGAATGACGTTGTTATCATCTGTTAGTGGATAAGCGTCAGGCACTTGCCAATCTGTTTTGGTTAAGGTGATAGTGTCTGTATTGCGAGGCAGGCCGTAATAGTCGGGGCCATTAAAGCTGGCGAAAGCTTCGAAATGTTCAAGAGCATCGGCTTGTTCAAATGCTTCTGCATATAATTCAATCGCCGCATGTGCAGTATACATACCAGCACAACCGCAAGCGTTTTCCTTTTGGTTTTGAGCATGTGGAGCGCTATCTGTGCCAAGAAAGAAACGTTTGTGGCCACTTTTGATAGCGTCGATAAGAGCCTGTCTATGTGTTTCACGTTTCAGGATAGGCAGGCAATAGTGGTGAGGGTGAATACCACCCTGAAACATGGCGTTTCGGTTCATGAGTAAATGATGTGCTGTAATGGTGGCAGCGACACGATCATCTTCAGTGTGAATAAAATCGACAGCGTCTTTTGTTGTTATGTGTTCGAGGACAACTTTCAAACCTGGGACTGCTTTAAGCGTGGGGATGAGTTGTTTATCGATAAATATTTTTTCACGGTCAAATACATCGACAGTCGTGTCGGTGACTTCACCATGAACTAGTAATGGCATTCCAATGTCAGCCATGGCGCTTAGGGTGTCATAGGTTTTTCTGATATCGGTAACGCCGGCATCGGAATTGGTGGTTGCACCAGAGGGGTATAATTTAACAGCGTGAATCAGTCCGCTTTTCTTGGCGCGTTTAATTTCATCTGTCGCTGTATTGTCTGTTAGATACAAAGTCATCAGTGGCTCGAATTGTGTTGTCGTCGGCAGACAGTCTATTATGCGTTGACGGTAAGCGAGTGCTTGTTCTGTTGTTGTAACAGGTGGATTGAGGTTTGGCATGATAATGGCGCGGCCAAATTGCAGTGCTGTATGGCCAATGACATTACTCATTGGAATGCCATCACGGACATGTAAGTGCCAGTCATCTGGGCGTGTAATTGACAGGGATTGCGTGGAATTCATAATTTTTTTGCGTTTTTACATGGTTTTAAAGCCTAAACTATATCATTCGATAAGGTTTTTGGCTTGTTTTGCTATCGAAAACGGCTATTTCAGAAAATTATCTGACAGGCGAAATTACTCTATAACTTATTGAATAATATATTATTTAAGGTGTTTACACCTGTTTTTAGGTTGTCCTTAATTCTTGACCTTGGGGCTTAAAAAGAAGATCATAGCGCGTTTGAATTTTTAACATATTTGCTCAATTTATCATAAAGAAACAATAGATTAGTGAATATTTAGATGAGCAGGATTGTATGGACTCTGAAGTAAAAAAACGGTTATTAAAAGAAATGTTATATGCTCGCCGCTTTGAAGAGCGTTGTTACGAGGCATATGTTGAACGCAAGATCGGTGGATTTCTGCATCTTTATCCAGGTGAAGAAGCCTGTGCTTTTGGTGTCCTGGAAGCGGCCAGAGTTGGGCATGACTATGTTATGACCAGTTATCGTGACCATATCCATGCGATTAAATGTGGCGTCGATCCCAAAATGGTCATGGCTGAACTGTTCGCCAAAGTGACTGGTTGCTGTAAAGGCTTGGGTGGTTCCATGCATATATTCGGTGCGGACCATCGTTTCATGGGTGGTTATGCACTGGTTGGCGGGCCATTTCCGTTGGCCGCCGGTATCGCCAAAGGTATTAAGATGAAAGGTGGCGATGAAATCAGTATCTGCTTCCTGGGTGACGCTGCTAATAATCAGGGTACTTTCCATGAGTCACTGAATATGGCCAAGGTTTGGGATTTGCCTGTATTGTATGTTTGTGAAAACAATCTATATGGTATTGGTACACGTATTGATCGCTCAACGGCAGTTGTTGATCAGTATAAACGTGTGTCCGGTTATAATATTCCTTCGAAGCAAGTTGATGGGCAGGATATTGAAATTGTCTATGAAGCAGCACAGGAAGCTGTCGAGCATGTGCGTTCAGGCAAGGGTCCTTATTTCCTTGAACTCATGACTTATCGTTATCGTGGACATTCCATGTCTGACTCTAATGCCTATCGTCCCAAAGATGAAGAGCGTATGTGGAGTGGACGTGACCCAATCATCATGTTGCGTGATCGCCTGATTGAAGCGGGTGAAATCACACTTGATGATTACAAACAAATGGATACGAACATTCTCGAAGAAATAGAGGATGAGGTAATCAAGTTTGCTGAAGAGTCTCCTGAGCCACCACTGGAAATGCTGGAAAAATATACATTGGTCGAGAATGACCCTTGGGTGAATGGAGGGTCGAAGTAATGTCCGAGATTATGTTTTGGGAAGCTCTGCGCCGTGCGCATGATGAAGAAATGACACGTGACCCGCTCGTCATTTGTATGGGAGAGGATATCGGTGTTGCCGGTGGTACCTATAAGGCAACCAACGGTCTATATGATAAGTATGGTCCGGAACGTGTTATTGATACACCAATTTCCGAGAATGGTTATACCGGTCTGGGTATTGGTGCATCCTATCTGGGTATTCGTCCTGTTATTGAAATTATGTCAGTGAATTTTGCCTGGTTGGCGATGGATCAGATATTTAATACCGCGGCAAAAGTTCATTATATGTCTGGTGGTCAGTTACGTGCGCCGATTGTGGTACGTTCACCAGGTGGTACTGCGCATCAGTTGGGTGCACAGCATTCAGCGCGTATGGAAAAAGTATTTATGGGTATTGCCGGTTTACGTGTGGTAACACCATCGAATCCACGACAGGCTTACGGGTTACTTAAATCTGCTATTCGTTGTGATGACCCCGTGTTTATTAATGAGCATGAGCTTATGTATAACATGAAAGGTGAAGTGCCAGATGAAGAATTCTTCCTGCCACTTGAAGGCTCTGAAGTTGCACGTACGGGTAAGGATATTACTCTGTTTGGATATAATATTTCTGTATATTGGTGCATGCAGGCGGCTGATGTTCTTGCCAGGCAACATGGCATAGATGCCGAAGTAGTTGATCTCTATACATTGAGTCCACTCGATCGTGCAGGTATTGTTGCTTCTGTCAGCAAAACTCATCGTGCCTTGATAGCAGAAGAAGCAGAACCTGCAGTTGGTGTTGGCTCTGAAGTTATGGCTATCATTAATGAAGAATGTTTCTATGAGCTGGATGCGCCACCTGCGCGCGTTTCCGCTGTCAACGTTCCAATTCCCTATAATCATACACTGGAAAAAGCGGCTATTCCGACAGCGCAGGACGTTGTTAAGGCTGTTTTGAAAATGTTTGGAAAATAAAACGGGTTGATGAGGTCAGAAGTTTAATGCTGACCTCGTGATTCGTAAAAGCTACTCGATACTGGATAATTATGTCAGAACCATACGCTATAAAAATGCCCCAATTATCAGACACCATGACCGAGGGTGTTATGGTCAGTTGGGAAAAAAACATCGGTGACAAGATTGAACGTGGTGATATTGTCGCCACAGTAGAAACCGACAAGGCCATCATGGATGTCGAAGTATTTCGTGATGGTTTTCTTTCAGGCCCGGTTTCTGCAGTAGACAGTACTGTACCTGTTGGTGGCGCCATTGCCTATATCGTTGTATCAGAAAGTGAAGTGCAACAAGATGGCGCAGCCCCGGTTGCTACGACTATGGAAACACCATCAGAACCAGTGCAGGAACAAACATCTGATGCGGGTGAGATTGTTGCTGTTGCGAGCGAAGAACCTGACGGTGTGGTAAGCACGATTAAGATGCCGCAATTATCAGATACCATGACTGAAGGCATTGTTGTTGAGTGGACCAGGTCGCTTGGCGATAAGATTGAACGTGGTGATGTTGTAGCGCAGGTGGAAACTGACAAGGCGATCATGGATGTTGAAGTATTTCGTGATGGTTATTTGTCAGGCCCCATGACGGAAATTGATAGTGTTGTTGCTGTCGGCGTTGCCATGGCCTACCTTGTAGAAACAGAAGATCAGGTAATCAAGCAAGGCTCGGTAGTGCAGTCAGCAGGTGATCAACCTGCTTCAAATGAAGTGGCGGCATCTGTACCGGCCAGTACTGGCAGTTCACACCAGATTCAGTCGGCAGGGTTATCGACACCGGCTGATCGTCCAAATAATAAATATGCTACACCTTATGCGCGCAAGATTGCAGGACAATCAGGTGTTGATTTAAATAATGTTCGAGGAAATGGACCTGCTGGTGTCATTACGTCTGCCGACGTGATGGGTAGTCAGTCAACTGCAGCAGCCAGTACCAGTAATTTTGAAGTTGCTGTACCTGGTAATGGTCGGCCAATGAATGCGATGGAAAAAGCTATTAGCCATAGTATGGCTTCTTCACTCAGCATGCCAACCTTTCATGTCACTATTAATGCAGCCCCTGGCGCTTTGATCAAGGCATCAAAGAAAAAGGGAGTGTCTGTTACTGTATCGATAGCCAAGGCTTGCGCATTAGCAATGCAAAAGCACCCGACTATGAACTGGTGTTATCAGCCTACCGATAAACTGATTGAGCGGTCGAATGTTGATATTGGTATGGCTGTTTCCGCCGATGGTGGTGGATTGGTTGTTCCTGTTTTACGTTCTTGTGAATCCAATAGCCTGGAAACGTTGAATGAAAATTGGAAAGGCTTGCTTGATCGTGCTCGCAAACGCCGTTTGACACCTGATGAATATGCGAACCCGACTTTCATGGTTTCTAACATGGGTATGTTGGGTGTTAGTTATTTTGATGCGATTCCGACACCGGGAACAGCGGCAATTCTGGCCATTGCAGCAGCCGGTTCCGAAGGCATGCCGCTGACAGTCACGGCAGACCATCGTGTGGTGAATGGTGCTGAAGTTGCATTATATCTGAATACGTTAAAAGGCCTGATCGAACAACCTGATACCTGGATGGGACCAACAGGACCTGCTATTCCGGAAGGTAACTGGGACTATGACGTCGTTGTTATTGGTGGTGGTCCAGGTGGAGAAGATTGCGCGCGTGATCTTGCAGAACACGGGATCAAGGTTGCAATGATTAATGATAGTCCGTTCCCGGGTGGTGAATGCCTGTGGCGTGGTTGTATACCATCTAAAGCATGGCGTGCAGCAGCAGACAGAATTCGTGATCGCGCCCATGATATTCATCTCGGTGTTGAAGCGACCAACAAGCCAAACCTTAACTGGAACAAGCTTGAGAAAACGCGTAAGCATGTTTTGGAAACCCGCGGTGAGATGGCGCTGAAAACCGATAAAGGTGTCAAGATCAAGGTGATTCAGGGGTTCGCCAGATTTGAAAATGATCATACGATTTTTGTTGATCAGTCTGGTAATAGCGATAACCCGCATAAACGTGCTCCTATTGGTGATGGTGCCAAGGGTGAGCGTCTTAGTTTTGGTTGTGCCGTTATTGCAACCGGTGCACCACCATTTGTTCCTCCTATCCCGGGTGCGTTTGACTCATTAGAAACAGGTGGCTTACTTACATCAGACACTGTGTGGGGCCTGAAATCCGCACCTAAACGTCTGGGTGTTATTGGTGGTGGCGCAATTGGTATGGAAATGGCGCAGATCTTCCAGGATTTTGGTAGTAAGGTTATGTTACTCGAAGGTCAGGATCGTATCCTGGCTGAAGTGGAACCAGAAATTGCCAAACACCTGACAGCTGTCTTGAATGATGATCCAAATCTGAACATCCATACATCGGCTTCGGTTAAATCTATTAAGGGTAAAGCCGGCGCCATGAAACTGGTTTATACCTCTGACGATGGTAAAGATCATACCTATAGTTGTGATTATGTCATTATGGCAACAGGCAAGCGCCCGGTGCTGGAGCCTTTGCAGCTGGATAAGGCAGGGGTCGAGTCCGAAAATGGTATGATAAAAGCAGATGCTCGCAGTCGTACTAATGTGCCACATATTTTTGCTGTCGGTGATGTTATTGGTGGGTTGATGCTCGCGCATACAGCGGGCCAACAAGGCCGTGTCGCTGCAGCCACTATTTTGGGCGAGGATATGGCCTATGATCAGGATAAAGACAGTGGTGTGATCTTTACGCGACCAGAGGCTGCCTTTGTCGGTTTGTCACTGGATCAGGCAAAGGCCGCGGGGATAGATGCGGCTGAGGTGAAAATGCCGATGAGTATTGATGCCAAGGCTATGATCACTAATGAAACTCATGGCATGATCAAGATTGTTGCAGATAAGAAGACTCACCGTATAGTGGGTGTGCATTATCTGGCTGACCACGCAGATACCTTGATAGGTGAAGGTGTTATGATGGTGGCAGGCGAGCTGACGCTGGATCAGGTTGCTCAGGCAATTCATCCACATCCAACACAAACAGAGATGTTTGGTGAAATGGCCAGAAGACTGTTGTCGCGTTTACGTCGAAGCAGTAGGAAAAAGGCTAAATCGCTGTAAAACAGCATATTAATAGCGCGGTAAGCTATAAAGAAATCATCAATCAGACCGTTAACCTGCATGTAATGAATGATTAAGTTAATTTTCATGAGACATGCAGGTTATATGATTAAGCTTCTGATAAATAAGGATTATCTCTCACACATGGAACTATTATGCGATTAGTATCCAGTCTTGTATTGTTGTTATGTTATGTCGGACTGTTACAGGCGGGGACATTACGCTACGAGGCAACGCTGGAAGACTCAGTGTGGGAAACCAGCTCTTCCTCTTTGCGCTGCACACTCACGCACCCTGTTAAATTTTTTGGTAAGGCTCAATTTTACCAACTGGCTGGTTATGAGCCTAAATTCCGTTTTTATGTTGATCAGGCGCCGGTCCGTAAAGGCAAGGTGAGCCTGAGCTCGATCGCACCTGATTGGAAGCAAAATGAAAAACCACGTGATCTGGGCAAGTATCAATATCGTAAAGGTGAGACCCCGTTTCAGTTCAAGCGCAAGATGAGTTTGCGTTTGATGTCTGAGCTGGAGCAGGGTATGACTCCCATTTTTAATTTCAAAGATTGGGGCGATGGCAGAGATGATGTGTCAGCCGTTTTATCGACTGTCAGGTATCGTGAAGCGCTGGGTAAATTTCGCGTTTGTATGGGGAAAATTATCCCATATGATTTTGAAAATGTAAAAAACACCATGGTGAATTTTGAAACCGCAAAATATAATCTAAGCAAGAACTCACGACGTAAGCTTGATGCCGTTGTTGCCTACCTGACGCGCGATCCGAGCGTAAAAAGGGCCAACGTAAATGGCCATACTGATGATCGCGGATCGCATACGTACAATAATACATTATCAGAACAGCGTGCACTTGCCGTCAGAAAATATTTACTCGATAATAATGTCCCTGCGTCAAAATTATCAGTAAAATACTTTGGTAAACGTAGGCCGCTTGAAGGTAATCGAACCAAAAAAGGCCGAGCCACTAATCGCAGAGTCTGGGTCGAGTTGATTCGCGAATAGTCTGAACTAAAATCATTAAATTAAAATAATATGTAACATGTTATATGTTGCCTGGAGATAGGAATGTCAAAATCAGAAGTCAAAAAAGTTGTCTTGGCTTATTCCGGTGGTCTGGATACATCGGTTATCCTTAAGTGGTTAGAAGATACCTATGGCTGTGAAGTTGTAACATTTACAGCGGATATTGGCCAAGGTGAAGAAGTCGAGCCTGCACGTGCCAAAGCCGAGGCGTATGGCATAAAAGAAATATATATAGAAGACTTACGCGAAGAATTTGCACGCGATTATGTTTTTCCTATGTTTCGGGCAAACACAATATATGAAGGTGAGTACCTGTTAGGTACGTCGATTGCCAGGCCATTGATCTCAAAAAGATTGGTTGAGATTGCAAAAGAAACAGGCGCGGATGCTATTTCACACGGGGCGACGGGGAAAGGTAATGACCAGGTCAGGTTTGAATTAGGTGCCTATGCCTTAATGCCAGATGTGAACGTGATAGCACCTTGGCGTGAGTGGGATTTGAACTCCAGAGAGAAATTAATGGCTTATGCAGAACAGCATGGCATAAATATTGAGCAAAAACGTGGTAAGAAATCGCCTTATTCAATGGATGCCAATTCCCTGCATATATCTTATGAAGGCGGCATTCTGGAAGATCCTTGGTCAGAACCGGAAGATGATATGTGGCGCTGGACAGTTTCTCCGGAAAATGCTCCGGATGAAGCAACGTATATCGAACTGACCTATGAAAAAGGCGATATCGTTGAAATTGATGGCAAGGTAGTAGCGGCGGCAACGATTATGGAAGAATTAAATCGCATTGCCGGCGCGCATGGTATTGGTCGTGATGATATTGTTGAGAATCGCTATGTTGGTATGAAATCGCGTGGTTGTTACGAAACACCTGCGGGTACGGTTATGCTTAAAGCGCATCGTGCTATTGAATCTATTACGCTTGATCGCGAAGTTGCGCATTTGAAAGATGAGTTAATGCCTCGTTATGCCAGCCTGATTTATAACGGATACTGGTGGAGCCCGGAGCGTTTGATGTTGCAGGAAATGATCGATGCATCACAAGTCACCGTCAATGGTGTGGTCAGGTTAAAGCTGTATAAAGGAAATGTTATCGTTGTTGGGCGAAAATCGGACACAGATAGCTTGTTCGATGAAAGTATTGCGACCTTTGAAGATGATGAAGGTGCCTATAATCAAAAGGATGCTGAAGGCTTTATCAAGCTGAATGCTTTACGTATGAGAATAGCTGCCAATAAGAAATCGTCATAGCGGATAAATTATTGTAAGGATTGAAGGCAAGGAGCGCGAATGCTGACAGAGTGTGCATATTAAATTGATCTAGTTAAATGGATGCATAAAGACATTAAAAGACAAACGCATAAATCAAAATGCAACAGGCCATGGCTGCAGGCCATTGTATTATTGTGTATTTCTGTTATACCTGTTTCTGCTTTCGCAGGACAGGTTCAGGTTAAATTAAATATCGGCGTTTTGGCGCATAAGGGTGGTGATGTTGCTCTTAAAACCTGGACGCCACTAGCATATTACCTTAATAATAAACTGCCCAAATACCGCTTTAGTATCGTTCCACTTGATCTTTCAGAAACGCGTGATGCGATTAAAAACAAACGCGTTGATTTCATTCTTACAAATCCTGGTAATTATGTCGCGCTCGAAACGCGTTTAAAGATTTCAGCGTTGGCCACTTTGAAAAAATCATATGAGTCAATGGATATAGATTCATTTGGTTCCGTTATCTTTACACGTGCTGATAATGAAAAGATAAATAGCTTGGTTGACATAAAAGGTAAAACTTTTATGGGCGTCAAGCCAGGTGCATTTGGCGGCTTTCAGATGGCATGGAGAGAGCTAAAAGATCGTAACATAGATCCGTTTACTGAATTCAAGGAGCTACAGTTTAGTGGATTTCCACAGACCGCTGTAGTGATGGCAGTGCAAAACGGGCTGGTCGATGCGGGTACGGTAAGGACAGGTATTTTAGAGATGATGGCGGCCAAGGGAAAAATTCAACTCCGTGATTTTAAAATACTCAACAATCAAAATAACAGTAAGTTTCCTTTTTTGTTAAGTACAGCGTTATACCCGGAATGGCCTTTTTCACGTTTATCGCATATCAATAAGAAAATGACTGACGAGGTGTTTCAGGCTTTGGTTAATATGCCTGTAAATTTGATAAAATCAGGGCGTGTGAAAGTCACAGGCTGGAATAAATCAAACGACTACCAGTCCGTGCATGATCTGATGAAAACCTTACATGTTGGGCCATATAAAAATTCAGAGGTAAAGTCACTATGGCTTTACATGAAGAAATATTTTCTGTGGATTGTGCTAACCCTTGCCGTTATTGTATTGATGGTCATGTTCATGATTCATGTCATTTTTTTGAATCGAAGAATCCTGATTTCTAAATGTGCTCTGGAGCAAAAAATACAGGAAAGTATCGTCCTGGAACAGTCGTTATTCCAGGAAAAAACTTTTTTGACAGCTATCTTGAATAACATTAGTGACGGCATAATTGCCTGTGATAATAATGGTGTGATTACACTGATTAACGTTGCAGCAACTAATATTACCGGACTCAAATCAAAAGATATAAAAGGCATGCATTGGAAAGCCTGTATGGACTTTTATCATTCTAATGGCTTTTCTAAAATGACGGATGTAGATAACCCATTTAATATCATTTCAAATGAAAATACATTACGTAATTATGAGCTGATGTTTAAGGGATCTTCTGGAAATAGAAATCTGTTAGTTAATGGCCAGATCATCGTGAATGATAAATGTCAAAAATCAGGTATGGTTTTATCCCTTCATGATGTAACTGAGCGATTAATAAATGATCGACGTTTACGGGCATCTGAAAAAGAATTACGTTCGATTCTTGATGATATGCAAGATACCTATTATCGAACTAACCTAGAGGGGTATGTGGTCGGTATATCGCAATCCGTTACTAATATGTTGGGGTATGGTCTGGAAGAATCGCTTGGCATAAAGCTGGGCGATTTGTACGTAGATCCTGATGGTAGAATAAAGTTTATGTCCGAGTTAAAAGCGAATGGTGGTAGTGTGCGAAATTACCAGGCGCGTATGTTTCATAAAGAAGGGCATGTGATATGGGTTTCTACCAGTGCCCATTATCATTATGATGGTGATGGTAATGTAGATGGTGTAGAAGGCGTTACACGTGATATTACAGAGTTGAAAAATGCCGAGGCATTATTATTCCAGGAAAAAGAACGCGCTCATATTACCCTGCAGTCTATCGGTGATGGTGTGATTACCATGAGTACCAGTGGAGAGATTATTTATATTAATCCCTATGCCGAGCAGATGATTGGTTGTTCTAGTGATGTTGCAATCGCTCAGCCTTTAAATTCATTTTTATATTTTTCTGATGCTGCTACGCAAGTGCCGCTAAATGATCCTGTTGAAAGATGTTTGATGGAAGAAGAAATTATTGTTTTTAGCGAACATATTCATGCAGTCAGAAATGATGGTACGCGGTTTGCTGTTAAGCTGACAGTATCTCCTATGAGAGATGTTGATGGTAATATCAAGGGTATCGTCATGGTTATGCATGATGTGTCGGAAATGTGGAAAATGGCACAGCAGTTATCTTATCAGGCATCTCATGATGCCTTGACTGGACTTATCAATCGTCGTGAGTTTGATAGTCAGCTGGAGTTGGCGCTTAAAGATAGTCAGAAAACTGGCAGGCAGCATACTTTGTGTTATATGGACCTCGACCAATTTAAGGTTGTTAATGACACCTGTGGTCATATCGCAGGGGATCGATTGCTCAAGCAGTTATCTCAGGTATTGGTATCGGATGTGCGTGATAATGATATTTTCGCTCGTTTGGGTGGAGATGAGTTTGGTTTGTTATTGGAGGGTTGTCCACTGGATAAGGTGGAAAATATTGTCGAAAAGATAAGGAAAACGGTAAAAGAATTTCGTTTTAGCTGGAAAGAGAAGAGCTTTGAGCTTGGTGTTAGTATAGGGGTTGTTCCTGTTACGCGGGATAGTGCCAGTGTTACCGAGTTATTGAGTGAGGCAGATGCTGCTTGTTATGTGGCCAAGGATTTGGGTCGTAACAGGGTGCACAAGTATCAGCACGGTGATACGGAGTTGGTTAAACATAAGAGTGAAATGCAATGGGTGAATCGTATCCAGCAGGCGTTGGAAGAAAATCGCTTTATTGCTTATTGCCAACTGATTCAGCCCATTTTTTGTGAAAATAAACGTTATTCCGAAATTTTGGTCAGGATGTTGGACGAAAATGGTGATATTGTTTTGCCAGGTGCATTTATTCCAGCAGCAGAACGATTCCATTTGATGTCAAATATAGATCGTTGGGTTATTGGTGAGGTATTTAGCCGGTTGCATAATAACTCAGATGGTGACGATATTTACTATACGATCAACCTTTCTGGTCAATCTGTAGGTGATGACACCATGTTAAAGTATATTCTTGAAAGTATTAAAGAGTATCAGATTGATCCTTCCGTAATTTGTTTTGAGATAACAGAAACGGCAGCGGTTGCAAATCTGGATTCCGCACGCGTATTTATTGATCAATTACATGATCTGGGTTGTCAATTTGCGTTAGATGATTTCGGTAGTGGTTTGAGCTCGTTTGCTTATCTCAAGAATCTGGATGTTGATTTTCTGAAAATCGATGGTAGTTTTGTTCGTGATATTGCTCATGACCCGGTTGATTACGCAATGGTATCTTCGATTAACAAGATAGGCCACTTGATGGGAATTAAGACCATAGCAGAGTTTGTTGAGGATGCGGACATACTTGATCGCTTGAAAGATATTGGTGTAGATTATGTGCAGGGTTATCACATTGATATTCCCAAACCATTGGTAGAAAATCCAGATCAACAAATCATTAATTTGCCAAAGAGGAATTCATGAGACTGTTACATACCATGTTAAGGGTTGGCGACTTACAGCGTTCTATTGAGTTTTATACCCAAATTATGGGTATGAGGCTTTTGCGACAGAAGGATTATCCAGATGGTAAATTCACACTGGCCTTTGTCGGTTATGGAGATGAGTCGGATACTACCGCTATAGAACTCACCCATAATTGGGATACAAGTGAGTATGAATTAGGAACTGGTTTTGGTCATTTGGCGATCGAAGTGGATGATGTCTATCTGGCGACTGATAAAATCCGCGATCAGGGCGGTAGAATTATCCGTGAAGCCGGGCCTATGAATGCGGGAAAGACCATTATTGCTTTTGTTGAAGATCCTGATGGCTATCAAATTGAATTATTGGGTCCGAAGTAGCGCCATTTAACCACTGTTAGTATCATTTCATTTCCATCTCTAGCACATTGCGGCAGGACAGGATAAAATAATGTTTTTCATTATTCTGCTTCCAGAGGAACTGATATGAGTGTTGAGGAAACATCCACTCCAAGCAACTTCATTCGTCATATTATCGATGATGATATCAAAGCGAACAAGAATGAAGGCAAGGTTGCTACCCGATTCCCGCCGGAGCCAAATGGCTATCTACACATTGGTCATGCCAAATCTATTTGTCTTAATTTCGGTATTGCAAGAGATTATAAAGGCCACTGCAATCTTCGTTTTGACGATACCAATCCGCATAAAGAAGATATTGAGTTTGTCGATGCTATCAAAAATGATGTGAAGTGGCTTGGTTTTGACTGGGGAGAAAACCAGTTTTATGCATCGGATTACTTCGAGCAACTGTATGACGCTGCAATTCAGTTAATTAAGAAAGAGCTCGCCTTTGTTTGTGATTTAAGTGCAGATGAAGTACGTGAACATCGAGGTACCTTAACTGAACCTGGCAAAGAAAGCCCGTATCGAACTCGATCGATAGAAGAAAACCTGGATTTATTCCAGCGTATGCGTGCGGGTGAATATAAAGATGGTGAGAAAGTATTACGTGCCAAAATTGACATGGCATCACCCAATATCAATATGCGTGATCCAACCATATATCGAATCCGTCATGGAGTTATTCATCACCAGACTGGAGAGTCCTGGTGTATCTACCCGATGTATGATTTCACACATTGTTTATCTGATTCTATTGAAGGTATAACACATTCACTGTGCACACTGGAGTTTGAAGATCATCGGCCATTATATGACTGGTATCTGGATAGTCTTGATGTGAGTTCCCATCCCCAGCAAATAGAATTCTCAAGGCTTAATCTTGAATATACTGTTACGAGCAAACGTAAATTGACTGAGCTCGTGGATAAAGGTTATGTCGAAGGCTGGAATGATCCACGCATGCCGACAATTGCTGGTATGAAACGCCGTGGATATACGCCCGCATCTATTAGAGAGTTTTGTGATCGCATTGGTGTCACCAAGGTAGATAATCTGATCGAGATGGGTGTGCTGGAAAGTTGTATTCGTGAAGACTTAAATGATAATGCACCTCGTCGAATGGCTGTGCTAAATCCATTGAAGGTTGTTATTACCAACTATCCGGAAGATCAGGTGGAAAAAATAGAATCTGCTAATCATCCGCAAAATGACGAGATGGGTAAACGTATCATACCTTTTTCCAGAGAAATTTATATTGATGCAAATGATTTTGAAGAAGTACCTCCGCCGAAATTTAAGCGCCTTATTACCGGCGGAGAGGTGCGACTGAGAAATGCCTATGTTATTCGTTGTGATGAAATCATAAAGGATAAGCATGGTGAAATTATAGAATTACATTGTAGTTATGATGAAAAGACCTTGGGGGCGAAACCGGAGGGCAGGAAAGTTAAAGGTGTTATACATTGGGTTTCTGTAACACATGCAGTAAAGGCCGAGGTTCGCCTTTACGACGTATTATTTACAATACCATTGCCTGATTCATCAAAAGATGAGAAGGATTACAGAGAATATGTTAATCCTGATTCTCTTCGTACATTAACGCAATGTTATATAGAAGCAAGTATTGATAGTGCCAAGTCGGGCGATACTTTTCAGTTTGAACGTGAAGGTTATTTTTGCATGGATGAGTTACATGCTGGTAATGATGTGCCTGTGTTTAATCGAACGGTTACATTGCGTGATACCTGGGGTAAGAAAAAATAGAGCATTAATGTAGGAGCGGTTTCGTGATCGTAACTATGTCTGGATAAGGTTTCTGTTGGTTAGATACGTATTTTTAGTATAAAGGGCCGGGACGAGCCCCGGCCCTTTAAGCTCAATGCATCTATCAATTTCGCAGAAAACATCTCCAGACCTAATCGTGGTCACGAAATCGTTACTACGTGCTTGTATTTAATATGCCTTGAAATAAAAAAGCCATGGAGAAGATTATTCTGTCTGAGGAGTATCGACGCAAGCTAATAATCTATCTTGGTTCTCCATGGCTGAAACTTTATGAATTATGTGAAGCGCATTTCCTGCCTAACCAGTAGTCGACGCTGACATAATTCCCTGCGCCGATGAAGAATAATGCCAATAACATAATGAAATAGGTAACGCCAAATTCAATGCCATTATTGAGGACAACAAAACTACCTTGTTCTGTGAGCCAGCTGTAATTACCGTGTTGTTCCAATAAGCCTTTTGCTGCATCTAGTTTCTCAGTGGCAGCCTGTGCATCGGCACAATTGAACAGACAAAATTTAGTATCGGCAATTGCTTGCCATCCGTTTTGCCAATGAACTAAAAAGATTGCAATCAGCATGGTGAACATTAATGGAATTGAAATCCATCGAACGCCTAATCCAAATAATAAAAGTATTGCACCTGCGACCTCGGTACTGGCCGCCAATGCGGTCATGAGCTCAGGAAAAGGCAGGCCAAGCCCCCATTCCTTGTTACCAAACCAGGCTGCAGTGTCGTTAAAGCTGGAAAATTTTGATGTGCCTGCCATCCATAAGATGGGGGCAAGATAAATTCGGAGCGCAAGGGGGGCGAGAAAGTCCATGGCGCGTGATTGGTTTAACAATGATTGTAATTTACACAACATGTTCTGACTCCAGAGGGTTTATTATTTTATAAGCGTGACCCTAATAAAATATCGGTATCACGCAATTGTTCCATTATTTGTAATCCTCCCTTTATGACAACGTCGGGATCAGAATGGTTCAATTGTTGTGCAATATTTTCCAGTAAGGTTTGTCCGGTAAGTGTTTCATCAAGTTGAAGGGTCTGAACCAGGTGTGCTGTCATTGGATTAACTTCAAGAAAACCAATTTCATCATTACGGTCACGATATACAATAAGAGTTGTGATTTGTTCAGGTGCATGTTCTGGCTGATAGTCAGGCCCAATATGCTGTACATCATATTGATAGCTTAATAACCAAGCCAGAGGTGATATGACAGGCTTGCCTTTAAGTAGATCACCGTCTGGATCAATTCCGTCAACAGGTATTTCTTTTTCATCCACACTTAAGGCAAGTTCAACCCATTCATAATGTGCGAGTTCGTTAATAAAGGCGGGGTCGTTTGAACTGTCGCGTTCATTTTCAAGGTAGGCAAGAAACTCCTGTGATATTTCCAGAAAGTAGGGTGTTTCACAGTGATGACGGGCAAAAAAATCCCTGACCATAGCATGCCAATCTGTGTCGTTGTAGAGTTCACGTAGTATCGGAAAACCGCTGGCAATAAAACCTTCTACATTGTTGTAAAACAGATCGCGGTAGATTGCCATGCGACGATCTTCTACATCATCAGGTTTGTTATTGGTGTCAGGGTTTCGTATATGAGCAGCAAACTCATATTGCTTACGCATGAATTCGGGTAGGTCGTTTTTATGCGCGTTGCTGTTCATGAAGTTTTTTCCATTTGTCCTGCATATTGGAAATCGTATTTACTTCTTTTAGTAACTCAGCAATAGGAGGGATATTAAAATCACGCTCCAGTAAGGTGGGGATAACACCAAAATGTTCATATGTTTTATCGAGTAAGCTCCAGACCGGGTCGATAACATCTGAGCCATGTGTGTCGACACGCAGGTCTTCTGCTTCTTCGTAGTGACCGGCTACGTGGATATAAGCAATGCGATCATCAGGCACTGATTTTAAAAAACTTTCGGCATCATAGTTATGATTAATACTGTTGACATAGATATTATTGACATCCAGTAATAAATCACAATCTGCTTCGGTTAAAACGGCATTTAGAAAGTCGATTTCATCCATGTCCTTTCCGGGTGCCGCATAATATGAAACATTTTCCATGACAATACGTTGTTCCAGTGTGTCTTGAACAATGCGTATACGTTCAGCTACATGTTTAACGGCCTCTTCCGTGAATGGAATTGGCATTAAGTCATATAGATGACCTTTATCACTGCAATAACTTAAGTGTTCAGAATATAAACGGATATTATGATTTTTTAAAAAAACCTTTAATTTCTTTAAAAAATCCATATCGAGTGGTAACGGACTGCCAATTGAAAGTGACAGACCATGACAGACGAAGGGGTAACGCTCTGTAAAGTAACGTAACTGTTTACCAAAACTGCCACCGACACCAATCCAGTTCTCAGGGGCAATTTCCATAAAATCGATTTCTGAGGGATTGGCCTCGGCCAACGACCCTAACATGGATCGTCGTAAACCGAGGCCGCTACCTTCAATCTTGTATTGTGATGAACTCACGCAGGTTAATCCTTACTTCTTACCACCGCACTTGCCTTCGCCACATTTACCTTCTTTTGCTTTTGGAGCCGCTTTCTTGGCACCGCCACATTTACCTTCGCCACATTTGCCTTCTTTCTCTACTTTTTTCTCGCCACCACATTTGCCTTCGCCGCATTTACCTTCTTTCTTGGCTTTTTTCTTGGCACCACATTTGCCTTCGCCACATTTACCTTCCATTTCGGCAATTTGCATGTAACCACTTGAAAGCTGGCTGGCAGTAAATGGATTTTCGTTAGCTTCTACAATAGCACTAGCAGAAACGGTAGTAAGAAAAGCTGCACCTAATGCTGCTGCCAGTGGTTTTTGAGTGAACTTCTTATTCATAATCATGCTCCTAAAGTATTTAATATAGATTGACCATTATTTTTTATAAGGCGCGTAGTTCATCGTTCGGATTAAGTGTTCCGTCAATCCACTGCTTTGCCTTAATCAATAGGACTGGGTTGCATCCTGAAAGTTCAGTATAGGACTAAAAAATCACAATTTAGTATCAAATTTTCTTAATTGATTGTTTCAAACAGTCTATATAGGCCAGATCGTCAGGTAAATTGCCGGTTTTTTGTGCTTGCCAGAGAGTTTCAGCCAGGCAATCCATCATGATATGTTCAGCTTCATGTTGCTCACCCACATTGATTAGTATTTTCTTATATACTTCGGTAATACCATCGGGACGATTACTGCCGCACTGTTCCCGTAACGTGATATGCATACCCATGTGCAGGAATGGATTGGTCTGTCCATCTTCGGCGAGGTAATCCTTGTCGAGGTCGGCGTGTTCTGCCTCCAGCATGGCATGGTATTCAGGGTGCATGGCGACAACCTCTCCGACCAGAATCTCGAGTGGTTCTATCGGCTGTTTGTTAACAAGCTTTTTCCATGAATCACGGAAAAAATTTCTGATTTCGTTGCGGTCTTGACTGAAAAACATAGTGGTAAACTTTTTTATCTAGACTTCGGTCTTTTGTTTGTATTCACAGAGATCCTCAATCACACATGAACCACAGCGTGGCTTACGAGCAATGCAGGTATAACGTCCATGTAATATTAACCAGTGATGAGCATCGAGTTTGTAATCATCGGGTACAAATTTTAACAGTTTTTTTTCAACTTCCTCGACATTTTTACCAGGGGCTATCCTTGTCCGGTTTGATACGCGGAATATGTGCGTATCGACGGCGATGGTTGGATGCCCAAAGGCCGTGTTTAAAACAACATTGGCGGTTTTTCTGCCTACACCCGGTAAAGATTCCAGTGCCTCACGGTCATCCGGTACTTTGCCGGCATACTTGTCAATTAATATCTTGCATGTTTTAAGTATGTTTTTACCTTTTGTGTTGTATAACCCAATGGTTTTTATGTATTCACGGAGTCCTTCTTCACCGAGTTTGAGCATGCACCGGGGGGTTTTACATTTATTAAATAGCGCTCTGGTAGCCTTGTTAACACCAACATCGGTTGCTTGAGCTGATAATAAAACAGCGATAAGCAACTGAAAGGTATTTGTGTATTTCAGTTCGGTAGTCGGATTAGGTGACTCCGCTTTCAGTCGTTGAAAGATTTTCAGGCGTTTATCAGCATTCATTTATTGTTGCTTATATTTGTTCTGCTTGTGCCGATTCTATCACTGGTTTGATAGTGACGGTTACACTACGTTGGGCAATTCTGCGGTCAATGATATTTTTAACAGCAATAATTAATCCCAAACCAATGAATGCACCCGGCGGCAGGATGGCCAGTAAGAAACCAGGATAGTCATCGTTGAAAGTAATGGTCAGGCCGCGCGCAGCTTCTCCGAACATGAGTTCTGCCTGAGCAAACAAAGTGCCCATACCGATAACCTCACGCATCGCACCCAGGATCACCAGTACAGCAGTAAAACCTAGCCCCATACTCAGGCCGTCGATAAATGAATCGCTCACAGAATGTTTAGAAGCAAAGGACTCAGCGCGACCGATAATCGCACAGTTAGTCACAATCAGTGGAATGAAGATCCCTAGCGTTTTGTATAAAGGATGGAAATAGGCATTCAATGTTAATTCTACGGTGGTTACCAATGATGCAATTATCATGACGAATACCGGAATACGTATTTCACTGCGAACCAGATTGCGGATTAAAGAGACGATGACATTTGAGCCAACGAGTACCAATGTAGTAGCAATGCCCAGACCTAAGCCATTTATAAAAGTTGAGGTGACGGCCAGTAGCGGACATAAACCCAGTAATTGCACCAATGCGGGGTTGTTGGTCCAGAAACCATTTTTGGTGATTGTATTAATTGACTCACTCATGAGGCTGATCCATAAGGGTTGAACTGATTGCAAATACATCTTGTTGATGTGTTTGATAGTATAGCAAAGTATTCTTGACGGCTTTGACAATTGCACGCGGCGTAATGGTTGCACCGGTAAATTGATCAAACACACCGCCATCTTTTTTGACTTTCCAGTTTTCGGGTGATGGATTAGCCAATGATTTGCTTGCAAAATCCAGTATCCAGTCAGAGCGTTCTGATTCAATCGCATCACCCAGTCCGGGTGTCTCTTTATGTATAACCACTCGAACGCCCGTTAGTACGCCATTAAAATTAATGCCGATAAGTAATTTGATAGCACCATTATATCCATTAGGCGCGATGCTGCTAAAAACGGCGGCCACGGCTCGTCCCTGTTTGCGTGCACGATAAACTGTTACTGGGCTGGATGTGCCTAGTAGGTTCGCATCCGTTACCATAATGGTGTCGGTAAACAGATCATTATCATGGCTGAGTGGGTCAACAATAGTGTGCAGACTGTGCAATAAGGCATCACGTTCATTGGCCGCAATTCTATCTCGAGTCGATTCAAATGCGAAACTTAATAAACCAGTACCGATTAAAGCAAATAGTGCCAGCAGGATACCGGAACGAATACTGTTATTGGTTATATTCGTCATGGTCCCTTGGCTCCGAATACTTTCGGTTGGGTGTAGTAATCAATTGTTGGTACAGCCATATTCATTAATAAAACAGCGAAGGCGATGCCATCCGGGTATCCTCCCCAGGTTCGAATAATATAAGTCAATATGCCTATGCCGATGGCATACAAGATGCGACCTCTGGGTGTTGTGCTGGCACTAACCGGATCGGTGGCAATAAAAAATGCAGCCAATATCGTTCCACCGTTAAATAACTGGAATACAGGAGCAGCGTACTGGTCGGGGTTCGCAAGATTAAATACAAAAGACATAGCAGCAATGGCGAGCAACATGCCCAATGGAATCTGCCAGCCAATGACGCGTTTATAGATTAACCAGAAACCGCCCAAGAGGAATCCCGTTGCGATCCATTCCCAGCCGTTGCCGTTTGCAGTAAATAGTGGAGACTGGGTAATTTCACTAATAGGTTGTTGCAGACTAAGCCCTGTTTTCAAACTATCGATGGGTGTAGCTGAAGTTAAGCCGTCAAGTGTAAGCGGGCCTGGTAGTGACCCGAAAAGTTGTACTTGCAAGGTTTGTATCAAGCTCAATCCGTGATCAGGAACCAGCCATTGAGTCATATATTGAGGAAACGAAATCATGACCACGACATAACCTACCATGGCGGGATTGAACGGATTGTAACCCAGTCCGCCATAGAGGTGTTTGGCAATAATGATGGCAAATAATGTTGCGATAACAATTAACCACCAGGGAGCCAGAGTAGGTAATGCCAGTGCAAGCAGGCAGGCGGTAAGGATTGCACTGTAGTCGCTCAAGTATGCTTTGACCGGTCTTTTTCGTAAAGACAGCATGATGGCTTCGCTAATAAGTGCTGTGACGCAGGCGATGGTAATATTGACCAGAATGAACCAACCAAAGAAATAGCAATAAATCAGCGTGCCCGGTACCAGCGCCAGCAATACACGTTGCATAACAGCTGTGATGTTATTGTTGTTATGCAGGTAGGGAGAACTTGCTTTATTAAATTGCATCGTATTTATTCTGCCGTCTTGTTTGAGTCAGGTTGTTTTTCAGTACTTGAATCCTGTTTTTGCCTGCGAGACTCAATGTCATTAATTTTTTGTTGTTGCTCGTCGGTCAGATTATCTATGTTTTTACTCTCTGCCGGGTTTTGTTTTTGCTTGGCTTTTACACGTGCAAGTGCATCGGCAATAGCATCTTTTTTCGCGTCTTTTTCGTTTGTGGTACCTTTTTTGGCTTGCAGGGCAGCTTTTTTCTTACGCATACGTTCTTCGCGTTCCTGCTTTTCCTTTTCAAGGCGTTCTAACCTGAATTCGTGACGATCGCGAGCGTGGTCGGATTTGGTTTTGTCGCGTTCTTGCGCCCATATTTCAGTTTTGGCAAAGCGATAATATTGTACCAGTGGTATCTGGCTCGGGCAGACATAAGAGCAGCACCCACATTCGATACAATCGAATAATTTGTAGTCCTGTATTTTATCAAAGTCTTTCGCAAAGGCTTGCCAGTATAATTGTTGTGGCAATAGTTTTGCAGGGCAAACTTCCATACATGCACCACAACGAATACACGGCATGGCATTTATTGCAGGACTGTTTGCAGCTTCATTTAACGCCAACAAGCAGTTGGTGGTTTTTAATACCGGTAACTGGTCAGTAGCGAGATTGAAGCCCATCATGGGTCCGCCCATTACAAGTTGCTTAACAGAATCCTGATAACCACCACAATGTTGTATCCATTCATCGACAGGTGTGCCGATGAGAACTTCGTGATTGCCAGGTTGTTTTATTCCTTCACCTGTCAATGTCATGATTCTTGAGATCAGAGGTTTACCATTAATAATGGCTTGGTAGACAGCCTGAGCAGTACCGACGTTCTGGCATACAACGCCGATATCCAGAGGTAAACCTTGGCTAGGTGATTCCTTGCCAGTCAGTACTTTAATCAGTTGTTTTTCGCCACCGGCCGGGTAAATGGTAGGTATCGATATCAGTTCAATTGTATCCTTGCCTGATTCTCGTAGTGCATTTGATAAAGCCTCATAGGCTTGCGGCTTATTGTCTTCAATGCCGATGAGGCAACGTCTGGCCTGCAACGCGTGTTGCATAATACGGATACCCTGGATGATTTCATCTGCGAGTTCACGCATAAGCATATCATCGCAAGTAATATAGGGCTCGCACTCAGCGGCATTAATAACGAGTTCATCAACGGCTGTGCGTGCACCCGGGTTAAGTTTGATAAAAGACGGAAAACCTGCACCACCAAGACCGACAATACCGGCATCTCTAATGCGATTACGTAAAGCACTGGGATCCAGGTCCTTATAGCTGCCAGGTTTATCCAGCGTGATCCACTCGTCTTTATTGTCAGGCTCGATGATAATGCAAGGCGCAGCCAGCCCGGATGGGTGAGGGATAGCACATTCTTCAATGCTGCTAATTACTCCGGATGTTGGTGCATGTAAGGGTACGCTGACATAACCATTAGCCCTGGCAATGACTTGACCTTTCAAAACTCGGTCACCTGTTTCAATGATGACTTCGGAAGGTTCGCCGATATGCTGTTGCAAAGGTAATATCAGTTTTGACGGAATGAAGTTCTTACCAATAGCTTGCCGGGTTGATATTTCTTTGTGACCAGGCAAATGCAAGCCACCTGGGAATGACCAGAGTTTTGATTTGTTACTGCTCATTTGGTACCCGTACCATTCTGTTGAATCTCAACAGGTATTTGATTTGCATCCGGGCTGGGCCATTTCCAGGTAGTGAGTTCTGTCTTGACGGGTACGATATAAATGCATTCAACCGGGCAAGGTGGGATGCAAAGATCACATCCGGTACATTCATCTGTAATCACAGTATGCATTTGTTTTGCCGCACCCAGAATGGCATCAACCGGACAGGCCTGAATGCACAGAGTACAGCCAATGCAGATTTCTTCATCAATGATGACGACTGTTTTAGTCTCGGCTTCAGTACCGTTTTCAGGATTGAGCGGTTTACTGTCAACACCCAGTAAATCAGCTAGCGCATCGATAGTCGCCTCACCGCCAGGTGGGCATTGGTTGATATCGGCCTCACCCTTGGTAATCGCTTCAGCGTAGGGGCGACAACCCGGGTAACCACATTGGCCGCACTGGGTTTGCGGTAACAGTGCATCGACCTTGTTAACAACCGGGTCACCTTCGATATGGAATTTGACGGCCACAAAACCGAGTATGAGTCCGAACACGGCTGCCAACGCGCACATTGTAATGATGGCTGTCAACATCAGACTTTAATCAGTCCGGAGAATCCCATGAACGCAAGTGACATGAGGCCAGCAGTAATCAATGCGATTGCATTGCCTTTAAAAACTTCAGGTACATCGGCAACTGCAATACGCTCACGCATAGCGGCAAACAATATCAGTACCATGGAAAAGCCGATTGCGGCACCAAAGCCATATAAGGCGGACTCTATAAAGCCATGTTGTTCCTGCACGTTTAATAGAGCTACGCCCAACACGGCGCAGTTAGTTGTGATGAGTGGTAGAAATATACCCAGTACCTGATACAGCAACGGGCTGGTTTTGTGCACGACCATTTCAGTAATTTGCACAACCACGGCGATGACCAGTATGAAACTGATGGTACGCAGGTATTCTATTCCCAATGGCAATAGCAGGTATTCATTCACCAGATAACTGCAAACAGAAGAGAGGGTTAACACAAACGTCGTGGCCAGTGACATGCCGACCGCAGTTTCAAGTTTGCGAGAGACGCCCATGAAGGGACAGAGCCCCAAAAATTTCACTAAAACGAAATTATTGACGAGAACCGTGCTTACTAGTAAGAGTGCGTATTCAGTCATAAGGTAAAGATAAAATATTCGTTAACAAAGATAAAGATATATTCACGAATGACCCTTTAAAACAGGGGGCATGGATTACTGTCTTCTGTGATCGATGCCGTCGTAATATGGCAGTATTATTTTACTTTCATGCCGGGTAACGCACCGTCTCCAGGTTCCAGTATCCACAAGTCTTTTCCGCCCGGACCAGCAGCGAGAACCATGCCTTCTGACAGACCAAAGCGCATCTTACGTGGAGCCAGGTTGGCAACCATGACAGTCAGCTTGCCCTCAAGGTCTTCAGGCGCATAGGCTGATTTAATACCGGCAAAGACGTTGCGGGTTTCGGTGCCAATATCCAGTGTCAGCTGTAATAACTTGTCTGCACCATCAACATGTTCGGCCTTGACGATTCGCGCTAGTCGTAGATCGATTTTGGCAAAGTCATCAAAATCAATGGTGTCAGCAATTGGCGGGTGTTCCGGCTGTTGCGCCTGGGCATGCCTTGCAGGAGAGTGGCTGTCTTTACCAGTCTGTTGTTGCATTGATGCCTGGTTCTTTTCCAACATTGCAGCGATTTGTTTTTCCTCTATGCGTTTGGCCAGATGTTTGTATTTATTGATTTCATGATTAAGTAATAATTCATCGCTGTCATGCCATTGTAATGGTTCAATTTTGAGGAAGGTTTCAATCTGTTGTGCCATTTCCGGCAGGATAGGTTTCAGGTAAATAGTCAATAACCTGAACAGATTTATGCCGGTTGTACAGATTTGATGCAAGCGTTCTTCCTGTCCATCTTCCTTGGCTATAACCCAGGGTTGCATATCGTTGACATACTCATTGGCGACATCGGCAAGATCCATAATGAGTCGGACGGCTTCACTGAACTGCCGGTTTTCATAACAGGCGGCAATTTTATCTGCATCGCGTTTAATTCTTTCCAGTGGGATAATATCCATCTCATCGATGGAGTCACCCAGGCGTCCGCCAAATTGTTTTTTGATGAAACCGGCTGTACGACTGGCGATGTTGATGTATTTGCCGATCAAGTTACTGTTGACCCGCGCAACAAAATCTTCGAGGTTAAGATCAATATCTTCTACACGGTCATTGAGTTTGGCCGCAAAGTAATAACGCAGGTATTCCGGTTGCAGGAACTCCAGATAGGAGCGCGCAGTGATGAATGTACCACGTGATTTTGACATCTTTTGACCGTTAACAGTCAGGAAGCCATGCACGCAGATTTTATTCGGTGTGCGATAGTCGGCATTATGCAGTGTTGCCGGCCAGAACAGGGCATGGAAACTGAGAATGTCTTTACCAATAAAATGGTATAACTCAGTTTTGCTGTCTTTGTTCCAGAATTTGTCAAAATCAATATCTTTCTGCGCACACAGGTTTTTGAAACTGGCCATGTAACCGACTGGAGCATCCAGCCAGACATAGAAATATTTACCTGGTGCATCGGGTATCTCAAAACCAAAATAAGGTGCGTCACGTGAGATTTCCCAGTCACGCAGGCCTGCATCAAACCACTCTTCAAGTTTATTGGCTGATTCTGCAGGTAGTGGGCTTGAGCCATGGTTGCCTGTTTTCATCCAGTCCCGCAGAAAATCGATACACTCACTGAGTTTGAAGAAAAAGTGTTCGGTTTCCTTGCGTATCGGGGTCGCACCCGAGACTGCTGAATAGGGTTTGATCAGATCCGTAGTGGTATACGTGGCGCCGCAGACCTCACAGCCATCGCCGTATTGATCCTGAGCGTGACATTTTGGACACTCACCCTTTATATAACGATCCGGCAGGAACATTTCTTTTTCCGGGTCATAATAATGTTCGGTCATGCGGCTTTCGATCAGGCCGGCCTGCTTGAGTCTCAGATACATGCCCTCGGACAATTCACGATTTTCATCCGAGTTTGTCGAGTAGTAATTATCGAATTCGATGTTAAAGTCAGTGAAATCAGCTAAATGCTCGGCATGAACACGTTCAATCAATGCCTCGGGTGTTATACCTTCCTGTTCGGCACGTAACATGATGGGGGTGCCATGAGTGTCATCAGCGCAGACGTAATAACATTCGTTCCCCTGCATTTTCTGGAAGCGCACCCAGATATCGGTCTGAATATATTCGACCAGGTGTCCCAGGTGGATGCTGCCATTGGCATATGGCAAGGCGCTCGTGGCCAGAATAGTTCGCTGATTGTCAGTCATTTTTCACCCAATTGCTTGAATCTGTACATAAAATATTGATTATACCGGAATTATGGAAGCTCGGCAGCATTCATTCAACGACAGAAATACCGTAAAAGACCTTTCCTAGTGCAGGGATAAATGATGGTGTTCGTCCATACATTATGAAATACTACGCACCCCGGAAAAATCGTGTATAATACCCGATCGTTTTACTCTGGAATTAAATACCCGAAAGGTTTTAGGAGATAGTAGTATGTCAAGTGTCAGCCAGACTCAGGTAGAAGAAGCCCTTAAAGGTTATATTGATCCACATATGGATAAGGATCTGGTCTCTGCCAAGTCAGTTAAAAATATCGAGGTTGATGGTAGTAAGGTCAAGGTAGATATTGTCCTGGGTTATCCTGCAAAAGGGTTCAAGGACAAACTGACCGCCGATCTGAAAGAGAAGGTCGAAGCCATTGATGGTGTTGAATCAGCCGAAATCAATGTGGACTGGAAAATTGCTGCACACGTTGTGCAAAAGAGCCTCAAATCCATTGAAGGCGTCAAGAATATTATCGCCGTTGCCTCTGGTAAGGGTGGTGTTGGTAAATCAACAACCTCGGTAAACCTGGCATTGGCGCTTTCTGCTGAAGGTGCAAACGTCGGTCTGCTAGATGCTGATATCTATGGTCCTAGCCAACCACGCATGTTGGGTATTTCTTCAGGCAAGCCTGAATCGGCTGACGGCAAGACACTTGAACCAATGAAGAGTTATGGCCTTCAAGCCATGTCTATCGGTTTTCTGATCGATGAAGATACGCCGATGATCTGGCGTGGACCAATGGTGACACAAGCCCTTGAGCAATTACTGGTTGATACCAAATGGGACAACCTGGATTACCTGATTATTGACTTGCCTCCAGGTACAGGTGATACGCAATTAACACTGGCTCAGAAAGTACCTGTTAGTGGTGCGGTTATAGTTACAACCCCTCAGGACATCGCTTTACTTGATGCGCGTAAAGGCCTGAAGATGTTTGAGAAGGTTGAAGTTGCCGTTCTGGGTATCGTTGAGAATATGAGTACTCATATCTGTAGCGAATGCGGACATGAAGAGCATATCTTCGGTCAGGGTGGTGGACAGAGTATGTCAGAAGAGTTTGATGTGAACTTCCTGGGTGCCTTGCCACTGGATATTCGTATTCGTGAGGAAACGGATAACGGCAAACCAACTGTTGTTGCTGAGCCAGATAGTCGTATCGCACAAATTTATTGTGAGATCGCACGTCGCACAGCAGCAAAACTTTCACTGCAGGGTAAAAACCACAGTGCAAAATTCCCGCAGATTGTTATCGAGAATAACTGAGTTAGTTATTCTGTTTAATAAAAAAGGCGCAGAGATTTTTTCTGCGTCTTTTTTATGGTTTAAGATTATATTATAAGCGCTTCGCTTGTCCAACCAACACCACCCGCTACAGCGTCAGGATGATGGTGTTTAATCCATTGCTGTAATTCCCAGATACGATCACGAGGTACGTCGATCATTAACAATATTTCACGATGTTTCATGGCATTGCAAAACTCATCAAGGTGGTCATTGGGGATATGTTTAATAAAATAATGTCCCAATGCAAAGGTTAGCGCCATGATACTAATGGGGATAATCAAGGTCCAACCGGGGACCTGTTGAATAGCCATCAATAATAAAGAGACCAGTGCAATAAAGAACAAAAACAAGTCTGCATCCCATAACCAGGGTTTAACTTTTTTCCCCATGTCCTTACGCTGTCGGGTGTTGACCATTGGCAGATCAGACAGATCAATTTTATTGTTGGCAATCGCGTGCATATGTCGTTTCTTTACGCCTTGTTTGTGTAGGTCATTTACCAGCGCGACAGCATGTGATGTTTCGGGTAGTAGGTAATACAATCGCCTTTTCATAATTGTCTCCTGTGGCGGCTTGCGTTACATATAGGCTTTGGCTTCTTCGCCCGGATTGGGTAACCCTGCGATACGCCATGCTTCACGGTTGCTGTGAAAAAGTGCTTCCATTTCATGTTTACCTAAATGATTGATATGACAGACGTGATGAAACATTGGAGGTGTACCGTAATGCTGGTACTGTTCTCTGAGTGATTCCAGAACAAGCCAGTGAGTCTCGGTCAATGTTGAAATACCTGAGTCATTGGCGATCGAACAAGCGATGTCATGGTCCCATGTTTCAGGTTGTTTAAAGAAACCATCTTCATCAAATAATTCATTTAGATTGCTGTTAGATAAGTAAGTATTCATAGTCTGAACCTCGGCTGAAACAATGGCTACCGGGTAGCCGGAATAAGGTGTCCGCCTGATGTAAATTATAGTAGGTAATTTCGACTTGTTTGAGAATTAGTTGACATCATGGTGAAAAAGCAGACAGCAAAGACCTTGTCTTAATAAAAAAATTAAACTGTCTTGGTGTAGCAAGAAGGCTGCGTTGTTCGAATGACCTATGAAAGTCATGGGAAATGGGTCTAAATTACTCATTCAGCAGGCAGATGAGTCTGATCACATATAGAAAAATTGTCTGCATCCCTGTAATATCTACATGGAAAACAACATTTTAAAGACTGGGAAACCGATGAGTATTAAAGCAGACAAGTGGATACGCCGAATGGCTGAAAATGAAGGCATGATAGAACCATTTGAATCAGGTCAGGTGAGAGAAAACGAAAACGGTCGTATCGTTTCATATGGAACATCAAGTTATGGATACGATGTTCGTTGTGCCAATGAATTCAAAATCTTTACTAATATAAATTCTGCCGTCGTCGATCCAAAGGATTTTTCAGAACACAGTTTTGTTGATTTTCAAGGTGACGTTTGCATTATCCCTCCTAATTCTTTTGCTCTTGCACGCACAGTAGAGTTTTTTCGTATTCCTCGCAGTGTGTTAACAGTTTGTCTGGGTAAATCCACCTATGCGCGTTGCGGTATTATTGTCAATGTCACGCCCCTGGAAC
>Ga0316205_10000694_pt1 | contig 54262 bp, 49 predicted proteins | sample 3monthpyrite_MG_FD_204941 | JGI IMG/M metagenome (GOLD analysis project Ga0316205, IMG submission 204941) | Microbial mat bacterial communities from mineral coupon in-situ incubated in ocean water Damariscotta River, Maine, United States -... | ecosystem: Environmental > Aquatic > Marine >...
CCACCAACAACTTTTGTGATTTCCATTGTGTTCATCGGATGAAATACCTTACTTTTGCCCGGGGCGCGCCCGCAATGAATTACTCCAAGGGGTTTTAGCCGCATCTCTGTGGCGAAATCAAGGTGTAGAACGCGCGACTAAACGACCAAATTGGGTGAAAAACGGTATGAATCAGATAATTTCCTTTCAAGGCGAGCTCGGCGCGTATTCCCATCAGGCTTGCGCAGAGGTTTTTCCGGGCCAGACGCCATTGCCCTGCCACAGCTTTGAAGGCGCTATTGCCGCTGTAAAAGAAGGGCGGGCAAATCTTGCGATGTTGCCGGTCGAAAATTCGACTTACGGGCGGGTTGCGGATATCCACGCGCTTTTACCCGAATCAGGGCTGCATATAATTGGCGAACATTTTGTGCGCGTGCATGTGAACCTGTTGGGGGTGAAAGGCGCGAAACTGGCTGATGTGAAAACCGCGATGAGCCATACCGTGCTGCTTGGCCAAAGCCGCGGGTTTTTGGCCAAGCACGGGATCAAGCCCGAAATCGGCTCCGATACCGCTGGCTCAGCCAAGCATGTTGCCGAGCTCGGAGACCCAAGCGTCGCGGCACTGGCTTCCGAGCTGGCCGGCGAGCTTTACGGGCTAGACCTGCTGGCCAAGCACATCGAGGATAACAGCCACAATACGACGCGCTTTTTGGTGACCTCCCGCGAGCCGCAGCCGGTGGCGGCTAAAGGCAAGCAAATGACAACGCTTGTGTTTGAGGTCCGCAACCTGCCTTCGGCGCTATATAAAGCAATGGGCGGATTTGCGACCAACGGGGTGAATATGGTGAAGCTCGAAAGCTATATGCTGAATGGAAGCTTCAACGCCACGCAGTTTTATGCGGATGTAGAAGGCCACCCCGATGATATCGGCCTGAAACACGCATTGGAGGAGTTGGAATACTTCACCAACTCGATGCGTATATTGGGCACCTATCCGGCATCAAAATTTCGGGACAGCTTATAAAAAATGCGCGCGCCGCGGCTTGAGCGCGCCGTGCCTTTATCACCTAGCCTTGAAATGTGTCTTCCATCCGCATGGCCATAGCCTCGAAATCTGCCCGCATAGAGCTTTCAATACGGGCGCGGGCCAGTTGAATGGTCTGAAGAATCAGTTTTGCGGTGATAGACTGGGCCTTGGCGACAAGCCTAAACGAAAAATCGGTTTCTTCCGCGCCGACTTCATCAAAGTTGAAATGCGCCTCAATATCGTATTTCTCCGATTTATTGCCCAATACAAGCTTGCCCGGGCCGTCCAGCTCCAGCAGTTGTAGCGAGAAATTGCGCGGGCGGCCCTGAAATTCGGCTGACGTGCGCCAGCGCGCGCCAATTTCTGGGGCGCGAATTTCGGAGCGCGGTTCAAATTTGGAGAGTTTTCCGAATCCTTCCGATTCAAACAGGTCAAAATCCGTGGCGCATTTATAAGCATATGCCTGAGGCACATAGATTTTGCTATTATACGAGAGTTCCATAGTCAGCCTTCTATTTGTTTTTACCGCTTATATACAATCTGCAAGCCATCTATCCAGCAAATTTCGCGCAATCGCACCTTTGCGGGCTGGCAAAAAGGCAGGGTCAGAGCCGTCAAGCGTCTGCATCACCCGCTCGCGGCTGGCCCACAGGGCTGCTTCCAGCTCTACCGGATCAAGATTAATGTTTTCTGAAAGGGCCTCGGCATGGCAGCCGATCATCAACGAGCTCGGAAACGGCCACGGCTGGTCATCCAGCACTTTTACCGGGCCGATTTCAATGCCGGTTTCTTCCAGCACCTCGCGGCGCACGGCTTCTGCAATGGTTTCGCCCGGCTCCATAAAGCCCGCGAGCAGTGAGAACATGCCTTCGGGCCAACCGTGGGAGCGGCCGAGCAAGGTCTGGTTGCCGCGCGTGACCAACATGATCACCACCGGTTCGATATGCGGAAAGCCCATTCGGCCACAATCACCACATTTGCGGTGCCAGCCCGCGTGGGTGAGCGTGGTTTTGCAGCCGCAAAACCCGCAATAGCGGTGGGAATTGTGCCAGTGCAGCAAAGATTTTGCGGTGGCAGCGTCGCCAAGCTCGGCATCCGGCAGATTAAAAAACAGGCTGCGAAAGTCCCGAAAGGTCAGGCTTGCGGGCAGGGCGGGGTGGACCACGGTGTTGGTCGCAAAAAGGCTTTGATCACTTTCGGCTGACTCCCAGTCAGCGATCTCGACCGCGTAGCGCGGTTCACCATCCAGCAAGCCCAAAAACAGCGGCTCACCACGCGGGTTGGCTTTAGCGGCTTCGGCGCCCGTAAGCCATGCGATCCCGGGGGTGGTGGTGACCAGAATATTGCCGCGCCAAAGCGCCAAAAACCGCGCCTCGGGGCTGGCAAGCAGCTTCTTTTGCGCGGCGCTGTCATTGCGCAAATGTGCAGCGCGATCAATCGCACCATTGCCAAACAGGATAGGGCTAAGCATCAGGAAGGGAGACCAGATATGGCACTTCAAAAAAGTGTTCTTCAAGGTTATTCCCGCTGCCGATCCTGTCAACAATCAAAAACGGCTGTGGCGCGGATAGCGGGGTTAATACACCATGCCACGTGCCGCGGTGGTAATTCACCCCTTGCGCGCCATTGGTCAGAAACACTTTCGGCGTGGCCTCGGGGCTGTCAGACACAACAACGAGAAACGGCGCATTATTCAGCGGCATAAACATCTGGCTGCCAAGCGGATGCCGCTCGATCATCGTCAGGTGCAGTGGCAGCCCATAGGGCGTGCCATGCGCGAGGCTGATACCCGCCTCGCCGCCAGCAAAATCGGTTTTTGCAAGGTCATGAAAGCGGCCACATTTACCCGCATTTATCATAAAGCTCGGGTCTCCCGACGCTTCGATCACATCACCGTAAGCTTTAAAAGCAGCGGCGGTCAGGGGCTGCGCGATGATCATTTAACAATCGGCCCGAGCTTGGGATGCCGGTTCACATCTTTATAAAGCAAGTAGCGAAACGGCTCTGGCCCCGCCGCATAGCAGCCCTGCGGGCAAAAGGCGCGTAACCACATGAAATCACCGGCTTCGACCTCTACCCAATCATCATTCAGCCGGTAAACGGCCTTGCCTTGAAGCACATAAAGCCCGTGTTCCATCACATGGGTCTCGGCAAAGGGAATAATACCGCCGGGCTGGAAGGTGACGATATTGACGTGCATATCATGGCGCATATCGGCAGGATCAACAAAGCGGGTTGTGGCCCATGCGCCGTTGGTATCAGGCATGTCGTTGGCGGTGTTTTCGGCGTCAGAGGTTACAAAGGCTTCGGGGGGGGCAATACCTTCAACCGCTTCATAGGTTTTCCGAATCCAGTGAAAGCTGGCCGGCGCGGCTGAATTGTTTTGCACCGTCCATTTTGCCCCGGCCGGAATGTAGGCATAGCCACCGGATTCGATCTCGTGAACCGCCCCTTTGATCGTGAGCGAAAAATGGCCATCGGTTGCAAAAAGCACGGCTTGCGCAGCCGAATCCGGCTCGGGCGCGTCACTGCCGCCGCCGGGTGAAACTTCGACAATATATTGCGCAAATGTCTCTGAAAACCCCGACATTGGCCGCGCCAAAATCCACGCGCGCGTGCCATGCCAATGCGGCAAGCTGGAGGTGACAATATCGCTCATTACGCCGCGCGGAATGAGCGCATAGGCGTCTTTGAATACCGCGCGGTCGGTCATCATTGCGGTTTGCGGCGGGAGGCCACCCTTGGGGGAATAATACTGGCTCATGGAAGGTCGCTCTCAAAAAAAACCAGTGTAGCGAAGCCTGCAATCTTCGTAAATGGGTGATTTGACAGCCGATAGGGACTGACCTACACTTAGGAATTACCTTATTTTTATATCATTTTATTTGTGGAGAAGCCATTTGTCTATTTTCACTATTATGGAAGCATTGCGCCGGATACATGATGCACACGGCAAGTTAAGCGAGATTGCAGGGCATTTGCAGACCTTTGAACGGGCAGCCACTTTTAACCCGAGAGATCGGGATGCCTGGGATATTTTTGACATGAGAGACGAGCGCCTGACGCGGATAACCCGCGTGTTGCGGCGGGTGCAGCGCACCACACGGCAGCTTGACGGGGCAACAGGAGGTGCACCCAATCGCTCTCGCGAACTCAGCCGGCTATTTGGCAATTGGGCACAGGCATATGCTGATCATGGTGAAGGGTCGCGCGAGGTTGATCGCGCGCAGATGGCTTATGCTGTGGTGCAATATGAATGGGCTGACGAATGGCAAAGAGAAAACAGCCGGGTGGAAACAGCCCGCCGCGCCATGCGGCGCCAGCGCGATTTTTATAGCGCGCAGCATCAGCTATTTGCCGATCTGAAACGATTAGCAACCTTGGTGGTGCGCTATGGCGTTACATCGGCGCATCAGGCGCAGGCTTTGGCCTATATGATCCAGTTTGAAGAGATCAGCAATTCCTCGCGGACAATCATGCGGCACTATGATAGCGGGCTTTCTTCAATCGGGCGCTGGCAGCGCGCGCTCCAGCAAGCGCATGTCGAGCTAAACGCATGGCTGATATGGAGCCGAAACCGCCGCAGCGTTTCACGCAGCCTGGAAAGCCAGCGCGCGCCGCGCTAGGGCTGAGGGTGCGCACGGCGCCAATGGCGGGCAATTTCGTCACGCCGGGCAACCCATACGTGATCGTGCGTTTCAATATAGTCCAAAAAGCGCCGCAGGCCCTGAATACGGCCCGGACGCCCAAGGATACGTGCATGCATGCCGATCGAGAGCATTTTGGGGCTGGTTTTCCCTTCATCATAAAGCGCATCAAATGCGTCTTTGAGGTAGGTAAAAAACTGGTCGCCACTGTTAAACCCCTGCGCGGCCGCAAAGCGCATATCGTTTGAATCCAGCGTATAGGGAACAATAAGATGGTTTTCCTCAAACGTGCTCCAGAAGGGCAGGTCGTCGGAATAATCGTCAGCGTCATAGAGAAATCCGCCATATTCGGCGACAAGCTTTCGGGTGTTTTCCGAGGTGCGTCCGGTATACCAGCCAAGCGGGCGGGAGCCGGTAACACGCGTCAATATCTCCATCGCTTCTTGCATATGCTGGCGTTCCACATCTTCGGGAACCCCATGATAGTTTATCCAGCGCAGGCCGTGCGAAGCGATTTCATGGCCGTCTTCCAATGCGCGTTCGATAATCCACGGCGTGCGCTGCGCCGCCATCGCGACAGCAAAAACAGTCATCGGCAGGCCGCGCGATTTAAACAGGTCCAATATCCGCCAAGCCCCCGCCCTTGAGCCGTATTCGTAGATCGATTCCATCGACATATGGCGGGCCTGTTCAAATGCGGTTGCCCCGATAATTTCAGACAGAAATACTTCCGAGGCGCTGTCGCCGTGCAGCACACAGTTTTCACCGCCTTCTTCGACATTAAGAACGAACTGAAGGGCAACGCGGGCCTTTCCGGGCCAGTTGGCTTGGGGTGGCCGGCCTTTATAGCCAGCTAGATCGCGGGGGTAGTCAAAGGACATGTAAGACGCTCATTGGTTTGGAGTGTTCCGCACAAGGTTTGTGGAACCAAGGCCAAAACACAAGCAGAAAATCATGCCGTCTAAGCGTGCCTTGAGTTACCAGCGGCGGTTGGTCCGTCTATCTGGCGCCAAATAAAAAGCTGCCGATACCCTTCTTTTTGGGCAGGGCCGGCACGAGTTTATCCAGCTCTGCGTCGATCAGCCTACCTTCAATCTCGGTAGATCCGGCTTCAACCTGCGCATGCAAAAAATGTGCGATAGGGAGGACTGCATCGCGGTATTTTTGATCTGCGAAGATCGCCAGCGCTCTATCTTCAAGCGAAAACCACACCGTATCTTTATCACCAGAGCCGCTCAGCCCCGCGATCAGGTTGCAAAGCTCGTCTATGCGCGCAACATCGCCGCTGCAACAGCTATTGGTATCGCAGACATGCTCTTCAGCAATCTGGCCGCCAAAAAGCTCGATCACCCGGTTTTCGAGGGTTTCAAGCAGGGCACCGATAGTATTGCCGGAAATGGTTTTATCCGAGGCGAGCACCGGCGGGCGCGGGCGCATGCGAACATGAATGATCTCTATCCCGAGCGCGCGGGCCGTAAGCGCGTGCCCTGCCTCGTAAATCGCGAGGCGAAACGATTCATCCGCGCAAAGGCCACTGGGGATAGGGCAGGCTGTTTCCATATTCATCGCTGTGACCTTTTGCGGCGCTCTACCGGCTTGATTATTTACCGGGTGATTCTGTAAAATGCACATATTCAAATAGGAGTTTATCATGGGATTGTTCTTCGCGAAACGCTTGATTGCGATAGTTATGCTTCTGTGGCCTCTGACAGCAGCCGCGCAGATGAGCGTGCCGGTTTATGGCAATTGGTGCGGGCCGGATTATCCGGCAAGCCCGGGGCTGGCTGGCCCGCCTGTGGATGCACTCGATGCGGCGTGCATGCGGCACGATTATTGCACAGCGGCGCGTGGGCGCTTTGACTGCGGTTGTGATTTGGCAATGATGAACGAACTGCGCTTTACCCGATGGGCCACCCCCGCAATTCAGGCAAATGCACGCGGGATATATGACGCGATTGCCATAATCCCCTGCACCGACCCGCTCGGCACGGCGCAAAAACAGAGCTTGTTTGTAGAAGATGCGCTGTCGGACATTCTGAACGGAAATGCAGCACCTGTAAATATCATCGACCGCTGGCGCAGGTTGTTTTTGCAAAATCGCTGGCAATGAAACCGGCTCAAAAAGACGCTACCAGCGCCGCGGGCTGACTTTGCATTGGCTAAAAAACCATGCCTCTCACCCCTGCCCAATATCAACTGCGCTCGCCAACATTTACTATGTGCCCGCCTTAACGTGCGCGCTTTTCGCCAAAATTAAATCGGCGCAACACAAGTTTTGCAACGTTCAATAATTTTAGGGATCGGTGGAAATAAGTTGATGGAGGCGAGTACCGGAATCGAACCGGTGTACACGGATTTGCAATCCAGAAGGATGTTGAGGGATTTCAATCTCTTAGGGTTTCAAAACACCCCCTGACAAATCGAGAACGAAAGGCGAAAGTTTCAAACTGTCTTTCGCCATTTCAAAACAAAAAAGACCCCGTCACAGCGGCAACTGTGAACCGGGGCCTGTTAGAAAAAGCCTGTCAGTTTCCGCAAGATCATAGCACGATTTTAGGCTGCATCGCAATTGCTCGATTGGCTTTCGTCGTGTCTATGGATGGTGAGCTGGCCCGATGAGCTGGCGTATTGCGAATGAATGCGCCGAGCGCCGCTTTGGCAGTGCTGCGCGCAAGCAGATCATCATGTTCTTGGCTGATAAGGCGAGCGATGACGGCTCAGGTGTCTGGTGCTCTAAGGGGACCATTCAACGCCACACAGAGCTTGGCGAAAGTACCGTGAAACGCACCGTCAACGATTTCCTTCGGGAGGGCATTCTGGTCGAGACCGGACAGCGGCGCTGCCAGAATGGCTATACTGTCATTTATCGCATTGTTTTGGCAAAGCTCGCTGAGCTGGAATCAACTGCAGAACCCGATATCGTGACGGGGGTCACAGTGGACCCCGTCCAGAGTGAACCCGGCACGGGGTCCATGGTGGACGGGGTACGGGGTCCACGGTGGACCCCAAACCACCCTAAAACCATCCATAAACCACCTACGCGCGTAGGCGCGCGCGAGGCGGTAGAGGAGGAGGAGGTGGAAGATATTGAATTGGAGAAAATCCTAGTGGCCTATCCCGAGGACCGGATCCGAGACCGACGAAGCTGTTTGAGGCAAATTGCGGCGGCTGTTAAGGCGGGCGTCAAAGCGGATGATCTGCTTTTGGCTGTCAAAGCTTACGCCAAAGAAACCGAGGGCTACACGCGCAGCAAGGTCTGTTTTGCGGACAACTGGTTCAAGATGGGGCCTGATGGGAGTGCAAGGTGGAAAAAGGGACTTTCCCAGATACAGTCCGACCGTGAGAAATCGCGCGAGGCCGTCGCCAAAGGCCGTGCTAGCTTGGCCGTATGGATCCTCGGACGCCACCCCATGTGCAAGTACATCACCCGTCATCAGATCGCAGATTTGTTGACAAACAAGGCTGTAACGCCTGAGCAGGTACATGCGGCTGGGCTACAAGCGTGAAAACTGTGGTCCAATTTGAGATATCGATGACGTTATCTCAGAAACAGACCCTATTTCTGAGATAGTAGTTGCGGCAATAGCGGAAATTGAGATAAGGTTTTTTATAACGCAGAAAGTAGTATGGTTTTTGAGATATGGACATTGCAGACTTCAAATCTGGTCAACTTGAGGACCAGTACGAATATAAGGCTTTTCTGCCAGAAACCATTTGTCGCGAATGGGTTGTGGCTGACCCTGAGCTGTCAGAGCTCTTGGGGCGAGCTGACCGTGCTTTGGGGGAATTGAATGCCTTTGCACAGCTGATCCCCGATATCGAGTTCTTCATTCGCATGTATGTGGCGAAGGAGGCCACGCAATCCAGTCGGATCGAAGGGACGCAAACCAATATCGAAGATGCGTTCAAGGATGCCGATGATCTGACCCCCGAAGAACGCGACGACTGGGGTGAGGTGCAAAACTACATCCATGCGATCAACTTTGCGATTGAATCTTTGGACGAGTTGCCCTTGTCGAACCGTTTGTTGCGCCAAACGCATGAGATCCTGATGTCTGGCGTGCGTGGCGAGCAGAAATCGCCGGGACAATTTCGAACCAGCCAGAACTGGATCGGGGTAAGCCTGAAAAATGCCGTGTTTGTGCCGCCGCACCATGACCATGTTCCAGATCTGATGGGCGATCTGGAAGCATTCCTGCATGCGGACCATCTATATGTGCATCCGTTGGTGCGGATCGCCATTGGGCATTATCAGTTTGAAACAATTCACCCGTTTCTGGATGGTAACGGGCGTCTGGGGCGTCTGCTGATTTCGCTCTATCTCGCGTCGGAGGGGCTGTTGGTGCGGCCTGCGCTATATTTGTCGGACTATTTTGAGCGCAACAAAACCGCATATGTTGATCACTTGATGGCCGTACGGCAAGGCAATCACTTGCGGGAGTGGTTGGTGTTCTTCCTTCATGGTGTTGAAGAAACAGCGCGTGCGTCAGCAGATGTATTCCGCTCCATTTTGATAATTAAGGAACGGATCGAACGAGATGTGCTGCCTCGTTTCAGTGCGCGCCGACAAGACAACGCGCAGGCGCTGATACGTCACCTTTATGCGCGCCCGGTTGTAGATGTGAATATGGTAGCCGAAATCATCGGGGCTACCGGAAACACTGCGTCCGCGCTGATAACCGATATGGTCAGTCACGGTGTTTTGGTTGAAGTTACTGGGCAACGCCGCAATCGGCTATTCGTTTTCAACGAATATATCGAACTGTTTCGGAGTGTCTGACGTCAGATAGACAATTCTCTATCTCGCGCCTGCAGTTTGTGCTCGTTTTCATTCAAGATTTGTATTGCCAGATCAGATTTCTGAAGCCAAGGCGTGACCCCTCAATGTCGTGCTTCTGATTTATGAACATAAACGGGCAGCCGGGCAAGACGCGGCGCAAACACCGCTTCAACAGGAAAATTCCCCTGCGCCAGCGCATTCCTCGCGGGACAATTTTCCAGATGACATCCCCTTGATGCCCGCTTTGGGCATGTTCATCGAAACACTCAAAGTGAGGACTAAAAAATGACTACTCAAACTCTGAAACTGAACGTCAAATCCGGCGAAAAAGACGGCAAAAACTTCTGGGACCGCTGCGGCGTCCTTTTCGTCAACACCGACGACAACGGCAATATCACCTCGATCAACGTCAAACACAGCATGTTTCCAGACGTCGAAATGGTGGCCTTCCCACGCCGCGACGAAGATACGGTGGCCGAATGACTGACTTGCCGGGGCGGGTTGCCCGCCCTGGCAAAGCCTTTATTGAATGCCTGAAGCAGCCACATTATGTCTGCGCGGGCAGTTCCAACTTGGAGAAACGCTGACGCTTCAATGAAATCGTTTTTTCTTTAGTATGATTGCGATCGCAATCATCGCTGCTTCTACTGTTCTGTGATCAGAGAAACAATTTGGCTTCCAGTGCTATCCGCGCGTAAGTCGACGTCTGGTGCGGAAGACAGGACAAAGCCAAGGTTATCGCCAAGTCCAAATGGATAAATCACCGTTTGCGCCTCCAATGTCCCAATCCCGACAGGACGCCCAACAGATTTAAGCACAGCCTTGGTCATCCAACGCACCAGATCCGGTGTTTCCAGAGCGACGATTTTCTTTCGGGTGAGTGTCTTGCCGTTGTCACTGCGATCAAGGGTTTTCCAATCGATTTGAGATTGAAGGACCATGTTGGTCATCCTTCTTGTTCCTTCACGTTCTCCGTAGATTTCGGCCATCCGACGATGCACCTCAGCCGTGGTGCAATCGCCTTGAAGTGAGGTCAATCGCCCGACGATTTCAGCCACTTTGGCGAAGAAGGGATAGGTCACGATTGCCATACCCCATGTGAGAGCGGCTGGTGACGCGGATGGCACTGATTGAAAAAGTTCAACGGCTGCTTGCGCAAACGGCTCAACTTCTTTCCGCGGCTCAAGCCAAAGTCGGTTCAGTACAGTTTTGGTCTTCTTTTTGGCAGCTAGTCCAGAATGCGCTTCATCCAACATGGCTTCAAGTTCGTCGGTCTCGGCGAGACCCGCTCTGACTTCCATCGCTTTTCTCGCCCAGTCGAGTCGAATAAAGCGGTCAAATCCAATCTTAGGTGCTGTCGGTCTCATGCTATTCCTTCTTCATTTTAATCTTCACGAACGGCACAATCAGTTCCTCTAACGCCATCCCTCCGTGAGCAACAATCTTGTTTCCTTTGGGCACAAACGCGCCTCGTCCACTTGCATATAGCGGCAGGAAGTCGGTTGGAAGCCCAGGTCCGCCGAACTGAAATGCATCAATCTCGGGCGGAACAGATGATGCAAGGTCTTCGCTTCGATAGGCTCTGACGCGCTCACCCTTCAATTCGGATACAACACCCTGGCTGAGCCGTCCAATGCCCTCAGCATCAACGTTGCCGTGGTCCGCAGTTAGATAGATATGATAGCCGTGCTTACTGAGCATGAGAAACAGCTTTTCGATGAAGCCGGAATCGCACCATTCGCGAATTTGGCCTGCGATCCCGCGTTTCCCGAGCATTGCTCCATGGACGATTTCATCGATCATGTCGACTACCAGACCGGCCACTTTTGTCGTTGGCTTCGAGAGAGCCTCCTCTAGCGCCTCCAGTTGTTCGGATCGCTTAAGCCCTTTCTGAAAGATGACTTCGGTCTTTCGAAGCCCGTTCTCTTGCCAGAACTTTGTCCAGAGTGAAGGCTCTTGAGCAGTCGTGGCCATCGATTTCTGGAATTCTCGCGGCTTAAGTCCAGAAAAAAGCGCCTGACGAGAGATAGATGTCAGTGTTGGTAGCCAAGCGAAACAGCCACCTTCATCAGCGGAAAACTCGGGGGACCTGGCCGACAAGTCCTCCCTAATTTGGACCCACTGGTCAAGCGCAAGACCGTCAAACACTAAAAGGGCGATACGCTCTTCCCCTGAGTCACGGCGCATGGCCAGATAACGCGGCACATGATGTACCATCACGGGTGCCTTCGCGACTGGCAGAGAAGGCAAATCCGCGAAGTGCTCAAATACCCAACCCTTTAGGCGTACATCGGCTTCCTTCTGCAACGTTTGGATCTGCCGTTGCAGGCCGTCTGCATCCGCAGCTTTCAGCTCATTAAAGCGATATAAAAGCTCAGCCAGACGACGCGCCGCTTCCACCCAGTCTCGATGCGAAGCGCCGGTCGAAGGCAGATCTGTTGCGATCCGTTTCGCGCCTTCTGACACCAAGTGGGTAAGTGCCTGTGGGTCATCGATCAGCCCCACCCTTATCCAATCGGGCAGACCGTCAGGTTGGATATGTGCCTCTATGGGCTGAAGTGTGCCCTCGAGGAACATGGTGTCAATGATGACCCGCACATCGGGGTGATCGAATGGTACTATGGGCGTATTGCTTTCAGCTGGCTTTCCCTCGCTGCTCGGAGTCTCGACGGCATACCGCACAATGAAGCGGGACCACGCATCCTGAACTGTGCGAACCATAAAGGCTTTGGACTTAAGTAGTTCATCAATTGGCAAGGCATTAAGAGGTGTATCCCTTAAGACTGCTGCAACATGTTGTGCGAGAAGTTCGGGTAGCCCTGTACCACGATAGTGGAGCCGCAGAACTTCGCGCCAAAAATCTTCTGGCCTGCTCAGTAAATAAGGGCTGAGCCCAAAAATATGGGTAAGGATAAAATCTTTGGTCGCCCCCTCCCCAAGAGGCTGTGCCGCATGCTTTTTGCAAGCTTGAAACAAGGCCTCGTGGTGTTCGGAGTCGATTTGCCGGACGACACCATAGCTCAGCTTGGGGAAAAGATCAGCCAGGCTCAGATTAAGCCTGCGGGCTGATCTGATGTAGTCCCAGGGGAGTGAGTTGAGGTCTGTGCCTCGCAGTTGCAAGACCAGCGCCTTTGCCGTTCCTTCCCTGCCAGTATCCCATGCTGCCCGGTAGCGCTCCTCATACTCAGTCCTGAACGAAACAGAGTCTTCGAAGGGCAGGACTTCAAATCCGCGTTCACGAAGGCCGTGCAAGATGCGTTCATCCAAAAGGAGGCCATCCGGATCGAGAGCGATCCAGAAGCGTGAAAGATCGGCAGGAAACTCCTGCAGGATGCGGTCGGTCCAAACACTCATTTATCACCATCCGCTAACTCGCCAACGCGCAAAACGAGAAGTGCATGCAGATCTGGCGAATAGGATGCCGCTGCCTCTAGTTGCGCCATCCGCGCGTCATGTTCGCTCTGGAGACGTTTCCTGCGATAATCACGAACCGTTTGAAGCCCAACCCTTCCTATTGCTTGGTGGCGAGCTTCAAAAGCGTAGAGCGCGCGTCCGCGCTCTTCCTCAATCCTTGTCTTGTGCTCTGTAACAAGATCAGAGAACACGCGCTCACCTTGAGCGATGGCAGCGGATTTCGACCGCCTAAACCAGTCGTGTGGGTCTTTTGTTACATCGGTTTTGATCTGTTCGACTTGTTCCGTGAGAAGGAGGTCCCAAATGCGCTTTGCAGTGGGCTGGAAGGCACGACCCTCGTCATTGACGAACACGGATAGGAAGCGGCGACGGCTGAAATCGTCAGCGGCTAGGCTGATTTCCCAAAGTGACCAAACACCTCTGACGCTCTCAGGAAGTCCAACTATGCGCACGGCAGGTACAGGCTGACCAGAGATGCATCGAGGCAGATCCGCAATCAACGCCTGTGCCCGAGGGTCTTCAAGCGTCACCCATTCGATTTCAGGTCGATCTGCTGCGGTTCGCGCGTCAAAGCATACGGCGGCTGTCTCGCTGCCATCGGCCCAACGTATCCGCCAGCCATCACCTTCTCTTGTAGCTTCTCCTCCACGGGCTGGCAGTCCAGTCGTAATTGCGCGCTCAAGCCAGAACTGAGCAGGATGGTCACGCCACTTTCGCGCGTCATCCGCATCCAGATCGTGCCCGTCAGCTAAAAGATCGCTACTCTTCCGGCTTTCCGTCAGCGTGGTTCGAAGCTGATTCAGGACTGCATCGCACTCGGTTTCGATCGAAGCGGGATCTTGAAGCCCCTGAACGAAAAGCTCATCGAAGAGAGGCTCCGACTCGACCGAATCCATCACATCAGCAACTTTATCCACGCCAAACTCTGCGGCGATTATAGCAAGTTTGGCTTCGAGGACTTCCCGAACGCGATGCTCGACCGTGTCTTCGAGCACGAAATTGATGGCCCGCACAATATGAGGCTGACCGATACGATCCACGCGGCCAATGCGTTGCTCGACCCGCATAGGGTTCCACGGCATGTCGAAGTTGACGATGATGTGGCAGAATTGGAGGTTGAGCCCTTCGCCGCCAGCGTCCGTGGAGACCAGAATACGTACGTCCCCTGAAAATGCCCGCTGAGCTCGGCCACGCGCTTCCAGGTCCATACTCCCATTGAGCGTTGTAACCGAGAAGCCCCTGCTCTCAAGGAACTCCGCGAGCATAGCCTGTGTTTGAACGAACTCGGTGAAGACCAGGACCTTCAGTTCAGGATCGTTCTCTTCCTGCTGAATCTTGTAGATTTGCTCCAAGAGCGCCTCGGCTTTGGCATCAGTTCCCTGTGCCTCGGTTTCTCGCGCGAGAAATAGGAGTGCCTCTACGTCTTTTCGCTCATCGCCCAAAGCTTCAAATGCCACGGCGACATCAATCTGATCATCACCCGTTAGCTCATGCCAATCTCCGACACCTTCCGTAGAAAACAGCTGCAATTGACGGTGATCATCGTCCAGAGCAAGCAGCCGCCTTTCCAAGGTTGCACGGATGGCCGCAGTGCTAGATGTTACCAACCGCTGCATTAGGATCATCAGGAAGCCGATGTGTCTTTGCTTCGATGCCATAGCCTGATTGTAGCCGTGACGAACGTATTCAGTGACTGCTTCGTACAAGCCTTGCTGCGCGCTGTGGCGATCCAGCCATGCAACTGCTTGTGTACGTGTCACCCGGGGCTTGAACAAAGGTTTACCTTCGGCATCAATTGCCAATCGTTTTTCGGTTCGGACGACGAAGGGGCGGACACGATCACTGGATATGCTATTTTCATCCGGAAAGGAGTCTCGGTCGAGAAGTTGCATCAAGCGGTGGAACTGGTCCGTTTTCCCTTGGTGTGGCGTTGCCGAGAGAAGCAAGAGGTATGGGGCCGCTTCAGCAAGTGCGGCGCCTAACTTGTATCGCGCGACCTGATCAGTGCTCCCACCCATTCGGTGCGCCTCGTCGATGATCACGAGGTCCCAAGATGCTGAAATAAGGTCTTCGAAGCGTTCACGGTTATAGGTGCTCAGCTGCTCCGCACTCCAGCCGCGCCGACCTTCAAGCGGCTTCACGGAATCCAGCGAACAAATCGCCTGATCGTGCAGCCGCCAAAGATTTTCCTCGTCATCGCGAAATTGCCGATATGCGGAAAACTCGGACGGCTCGATGAATTGGAAATTCTCACCAAAGTGAAGGCGCATTTCGGCCTGCCATTGCCGCACCAACCCTTTGGGTGCCACGACAAGGATCCGCTTCGCCATACCGCGAAGTTTGAGCTCGCGCAGGATCAGCCCGGCCTCAATGGTCTTGCCAAGCCCGACTTCATCCGCAAGCAGATAGCGGATCCGGTCCCGGCTCATGGCGCGGTTCAGTGCGTAGAGCTGGTGCGGCAGCGGCACGACGCTCGACTGGATTGGTGCGAGAAGAAGGTTGTCCTCTAAGGCATCCAAGAGCTTTGCCGCAGCGGCAGTATGCAAAATCTGGTCGACCGTCGGCCGAACAGCATCGAGTGGTCCTAGATCACGCGACCGGGCACGGACGACAGCGTCTTTGCCCGGCAGCCAAACCCGATATGAAGTCTCGCCCCATATCTCCTCCCGGTCCACGACACGGCAGGGCGCGGCATGTCGCTTATGCCAGCACCATGTGCCAATGCCTTGCCCGCTGTCCGCATCTTTCATGTATTTTTCTCCAAGCGGATCAGCGAAGTATCGTACGGTTCTATGAGGTCATCTACTTTTGTATTGTACGGCAGAATTTTTGGCTTTCCAAAGCCCTCAGGGTGGACCGAAACGCCCAAGACGATCACTTCAACGCCTGCTGCAATTGCAGCCTCGAAAGCTTGATAATAAGCAGGATCACGCGATGCGCTCACCTCAAAACTTCGAGCGTCGTTGCGTTGCACGAGAAATAGCAGGACTGCACGATGCCCAGCAGAAGCCTTGCGCGTGAGAGATTTAAGTTGTTTTACGCCTCTAGGCGTTGGGGAGTCAGGATAGCGAGCCACGCCATACTCCACGACATTAGAACTCTTTACTTCTACGAGGCATTCACCAGTTGGGCCTGATATGATGAAATCCACCCGAACACCTGGCTCGACGACATGTTCGCGGATAACAATGCAATATTCTTTAAGAATCGGGATCAACCGCAACCTTAGGGCTTCTTCCACAATCCGATTGGAAAGGTGAGTGTCTGTCCCAATCCAAAGCCCATTGGTCTCAATTGCCCGCCAAGTAAAACGCCTCTTTCGATTTAAGTCCCCACTCTCCCAAATAAGCGCACGCGACCCACAACTGAAGTCACTGGCCATTGCGCCAGAGTTTGCGCAATAGACAAGCTCTTGGGTGCCGTCTGCCAACTCCATTAACGCGAGAAATCGCTGCGTCCTCCGCAAAAAGGTTGCGTTATGTTGCGGCTGGGGAAATGCCATAAAGACCGTATTGGAACTCATTCATTCGACCACACGGCATGTCGCTCATGCCAGCACCGTTCACCGATGTCGTGTCCGCTATCTACATACGTCAATCATTGGCCTCCATGCGAGTTAGCGCTTGATCGTACCAAAGCAGCAGCTTTTCATCTTCCTGCAGCGTCTGATCTGGCAGCTTCTCGGCAATACCGATGATTGTCTTGTAGTCCTTGGCTGCCCACGCCGTTCTGAACCCTGTTCTGAGCACCTCGAGGCGCGACTCTTTCAGCTGGCGCTTGGTCGCCGACTTGTAGGTTTCGAACTCCTTCAGTAGCGACCGATCACGCTTCTGTTCTAGGTCAATGGCCTTGCTTGGATCGGGTACAAACCACCGGTCCTTCGCCTTTGCCTTCAGGCGCGGGTCTTCCTTATCCAACCCGCGAAGATCCTTGAAGTTCGTCGACAAGTAGCTGTGGATCTGGCTCGGGACATCGCCGTTACCGTCATAGCGGAGGAAGTTTTCGTCTAACAGAGCTGAAAGCTCCGGCCTCTCCTCGTGCTTTTTCCAGCCAGCCCCAACCTGGGTTGTGAAAACCGGATGGGTGTCTTGATATGTCGAAGGGCGCTTGCGTAGGAAATCTATTAGCCAATCAATAGCGGAACGCTCATCTGAAACGAACAATTCCATTTGGGGGGCTTGCGAAGCATGAGCGCGCTTACGGTCGTATTCAGTCAGTTGTTCAGGCAAAAACACCATTCCATCACGCTCAGGATATCGGTTCCGCAGTCCCTCAAGAAACTCCTCAGTCGAAAGAGGCACGGGGAAGTCATGTCGGACGAACCAAGAAATCATCCTATCATAGATACGGCGCGGGTCGCGCTCCACAACCATTTCGAGAATGCCACCCCTTGCTTTAGTGATTGGTAGCTGGCGTAGATGAGTCTGTACGAAATCCCATGCTGACTCTGGCGCCGCGCCTCGTTCTGCGAGCCGTTTCTCAAGACCGCCATTCGGCTTGTAAGCCGAGATAACTAAGTCCTGTTTAACAGCATTATTTGAAGTAACTTGTTTAAAGCTGCCCTGTTTTTTGTCCAGAGTTGCGACCTCCGCAACTACGAAACCAGATTTTTGGAGTGCAACCTGAATTGCATTCCAGACAGATGATTGGCTGTTCGAAAATACGACAGTCATCCATCTGCCCGGTTTTAAAACTCTTTGGAACTCGCTGAAGATAGACGACATGTTTCGTTCGTAGTTTAAAAGATCCTTGTGCGCATAGTCATCAATGACCGCCTCTTCCTCCAACGCTGTAACCACTCCATGCCATTTTTCGACCAGCGCATTTAGATCAGCGTAGAAAATGTTAAATCCGAACGGCGGATCGACAAAAACATAGTCGATACTTGCGTCTTTTAGCGGCAAGAACCTAGACGAGCCCGTTGAAACGGCAGTGTTTCCATACGAGGACGAAAACTTTGAGAAGGCGCTAGTCATTCGGCTCAACTTACCTTCGAGGATGTACCAAGGGCTACACTCTGAGTGCTGTGAGCCCACATAGAGCACCCCATTGAGCATTCTATTCACTTGAGAAAAGTGCGTAGGGCTGTAACGATTGATTGTTGCCAGGCCCGCAATGCTCTGTTCGATACAAAAGCGTAGCGCCTGCTTGAGACGAGTGTCATGGGTACTCTCGGTGATCCTCCACATGCAGGCGACGGCTTGGGCTGCCCGAGGCAAATACAGCTGATGCAGCGCCCGGGTGTTCGTGGTCCGCATGCGGCCCTCTTTGTAAGTCTTCGACTCTCTAAATTGATATACGGGAAAGTCTTCAGGATTACCTAAGTCGTTTATCTTTGCGAGAGTTTCAAAGTCACTTTCATCTGGTGACTTTTTAAATTTCTTACCATTGACGGTATAGTTTATCTGAACCGGAATTCTCTTTGGGCGCCAATTTGGCTCGCCGTTGTCAAGATAGGTTTCACGGACTAACTCCATTTCTTCTTTTCTATAAAGCGCTCCACAGTCATGGCATTTAAGCTTGGCTCGTTTACCACTTTCCTCCGCTTTGTCAGCGGTAAGGAAAACGATCTCTGCGCCACAGTTGCCGCATGAGAATGCTTCGCTCCAGACAGTAAACTGGATACGACCTATAGTCTTTCCATCTGAGTGGAGCGTTTCGTACATCCATCCGATTTCTTGTTCTAATTGCTCAAGTAATTTCTTGCCAGCTTTTGAAAATGAATCGACATCAAATGGTAAGTTGTAGTTTGCTCCAATAAATGTTGCCGCAGGCGCGAGATCGTTCAATATAGATTTTCGCGCCCCCCACTTGGGCGATTGCATCCCTGCCTTTTTCCACTCCATCTCAACCTGATGGCGATAAGTCGCTGGAGCTGTCCCGCACCATTGTGCGGCGACCCCGGTCATACCCGACCCGGAAAACCCATCGAGAACAATATCACCCGGTTCTGTGAAGTGCAGGATTGACGGTACGATAGCTAGGTGCGGAACCTTGGTGTGGTATCCATGTGCCTTGTAGATTGAATCGGTCTTCCCCTCGGATACATCAATCGCCATCGGCTCGCGCGCATATTTTTCGTCTGGATCATAGGGGCGGCCATAATGGGTTACGAAATCTGCAAGCCAAGGGTTAGGGCAAGCGGTGTAGTAGGGCGGATCCGACATCGCCAGGATCGCGTCGTCGGATCCCTTCGGAAAGCCTTCCTGTTCCCGAAATGCCGGATCCTTCAATTTCTCAGCAAGCAGCGTCAGGAAATGCGCCCTTCGCGCGTCCTCGCTCGGAAAAGTCATGCCGAGGCACTCGACCGGTCCGCCGCTCTTGCCGCCATCCATCTTCATTTGTTCAGTCATCGGTTCATCTCATTTCAAAATGGGTTGGCGGTGAATTTACTCGACCACGAAGCGCAGCTTGGTGGTGTCCTTGCCCTTGCATCGGTCGGTCAGGAAAGCTTCGAACCGCTTGCGCAGATCTTCCGGTGTCGCTGGCGAGCCACCTTGAAGCAAGGCCTGGCGGATATCGTCGCCCGAGACGACAACTTTATCGAGCCCGGACAGCGCCTCTTGCACTGCACTGATAAATTCGGGCGTGACAGGTTCGGGCAGGGAATTCGTCTCGACAAAGCCGGTAACGATCTTGCGCGAGCCCTCTTTCAGCAGTTCAAAGTTTGATTGGATGATTGGATCCTCGAGGTTGTCGAGAAGCGTTTGCACCCACCCGTCCAGCAAATGATCAAGCTCGTCATCCAATTGCTTGAGGACGTTGGCCGCAGGAAGCATGTCTCCTTGCTCGTTTGCGGGCCGGAAGTTGCAGTGCGGGCAGACCGGGCTGGCCGACAGCTCGGAGTCGACCAGCGAAGCGCAGCTTTTCAGCTTGTCGAGCTTCTCTTCGAACGTGGTGAGCTGGCTAGTCGGCATCAAGGAGATATTCGCCAATGCCCGCATTGCAACGAGGCGAGAGTCCTTTCGCAGTGCATTCTTGGTCTTGTCTTCAGAAACCCCAAGACGTGCCTTGCTGTGCAGGCTGACGTAAGCCGTCAGATAGTCTTTCTTGAGCTTGCTGAGGGTCTGCCGGTGTTCAGAACCATTCTGGCTGGTGCGGCTCGTGGACAGGGATTCGAGGACATTCTTGCGGGTGTCCTGGGCTTGCTTCACCCAAGCGTGGTCCGACGGAAGCACCATCTCGGCCTGGCCAAGGTAACTTGCCGTATTTCCGAGTTCACCGATCAGCCTGATAAGCCCCTCAACAGAGTTCAGAACCTCAAGGTTCTTCTTTTGCGCTGTGATATCGTCAGACCCGATGCGCAGGTTCTTCAACTTGCCAACAGTGTTGTAAGGCGAGAGGCTTTCCGAGAAGGCTTTAAGCTCATCGAGCTTTGATCGCCAGTCGCGGATTTCCTCGTCGCGCAGTAGAGGCTGCCCCCAGAAGCTGAGCCTGTTTGCCATATCAGTGGATGCTGCAAGAACACGCTTTGTGAGCTTGTTCACCTCCTCCTGAAGAGCCTTAACGGGTTCATCAGATCCCTGAGTTGCCTGCTGTGCAAGTCCCGGCGGTAGCTCTAGCATTTCGAACAACGAGCGCAGCACAGCCACGTTGATTTCCTTAGGTGCTTCAACGTGCTTGAACTGTTTCAACTCCTCAAGTGAGCGGTCAGCAAGCAGGCTGATTTTGCCGGAGTCGACCTTGTCGCCGGTAATCGCCAAGACGATGTCGCCCGAATAGACCAGTGATCCGAGTACCGCGACCAAAAAATCAGTTTCGAGCCGATACTTGTCCGGGCTAAAATATTCGATGTCAGCGTTGCCAACCAGTAACTCGCTGCGATTGAGCACTTGTCCGTGCCCTTTGGCCTTTAGGCGGGTCAGAACTTCTTGCGCATACCGCGATTGGACAGGATCGATACGATCCCCGTCGAGCATTTCCAGACCATCCAGAACGATCACAGCGTCCTTTGTACGGGTGCTGCCGCTAAGAGCACGAAGGGCGTTTCCGATTAGTTGCTTTTTGTTGGATTCAGTAACCAGCGCTGAGAAAGTTGGGTATTCCGGCGATACATCGGAGAACCGGCTGCTCAACGCGATCCCCGCGATCACGTTGACAACATCACGGAAGTTGATGCGCTCATCAGGCCCCAAACGAGCTTTGTCCCGAAGCGAAATGCCCTTCGTCCAGTCCCTGAGTGTTTTGGATTTCCCTTGGAAGGTGACCTCGAAAGCTTCCAGCTGCTTTTCCTGCAGCCATTTGCTCATTTCGCGCAGCGTGTCGCGAACGCGGTCAAGATACACGCCTTTGGCACCGCCACTTGCGGTAGACGCGAGGTCCTGCGCCGCAGCGTAGAAGCCGAGTAATCGCTTGATCGTTTCATCGGGGGCTTTCAGGCGGAAAAACACCTCGTCGGCCTTCTGTTCGTCACGGAAACGTGGTGGATCGAACGGCTGAATGAAGTATAGATAGAAATCCCGCTCCGGCTGCGCGGTCGGTCTGTCGTTGGGAGCCCCAAAGAACAGATAGCCGATGCGCTCAACGCGGCGCTCCTGCCACTCAATCTGGTATTGCCAAATCTGGTGCCCCGTCACGTAGCTGGAATCATCCGTCCGCTCCATGAGCTGGCGAACGGCCCCATAGTAGGCACGATCGAGAGCATCTTCGGACAATGCTTCTGCGCGCTTCTCAATTTGGGCGTCGTAATCGACGTCTTTCTTGAGATCGAGATAGTATTGCTCCGTGTTCGGCGCTTTCGATATGAATTGGCCGTTTACTGTCTTCAGAGTTTCACGCAGCGTCGTTTGGACCGCTGTCAGCAGGTCATCAGATGGATCCCCGCCCATGTCTTCAATGCCAGGCTGAAACAGACATAACGTATCGCGCAGTTCCGCCGCAGTTGGGCCAACGGGCACATAGATGTCGCCACCAGTTGTCAGTCGATGGACAGAAAGACCATCAATAATGCGTAGCGCCATGGACTTATAGGCCGGGCGTGTGAAGGCTTTGGACACACGTTCCGACAATACTTCGGATACTTTGAGCACCGGCCCGATGTTCGGATCAGAGCGAAGGACAGAATTCGTTGCAACAGTATCCCAAAACTTGTCGAAACCGATGAGCCCTGGGCGGTCTAACGGCACTTCGTCGCCAAGGATGGCTTGGATCTGGTCACGCAGCGTGACCAACGCGCCGCGCTTTTCGGTGAAGACGAGACGCTCGAACGTCCCTATGTAGTCAGGATGGACCGGGAACAGCCGCACATATTCGTCCATACGCTCGTTCATTGAGCCATAGAATTTTGTAAATGGCCCAAGATAGGCACGGATCTTGTCTTGCTGATCAGAAGACTTCTTCAGAAGTCGCTCAGCGACAACGAAGCTCACGTCTTGTCGAGCCAGCAAAACCTGTGTGAAGCGGTCTTTCACGCGACGCAGGCTGTCTGCCACATGCTGGAACCGACTGCTGTCGAAAATCGCTTCCTGAACGCCAGCGATAAACCGGAACCGGAGATGTTTGGTCACCTCCCCGATCTCTCTCAGGAATGAAAGGTCGAGAACCAGCTCGTGATCCTTACGCGAGCGCAAGAACTCAAGGAATTCGTCGACCACCAAGAGCACGCCCTGGTCAGGATGAACTTCCGCAAAGGCCGACATCATTTCCTCGAAAGCAGCCTTGTTATTGACGACCTTGTCAGCAGGCGGGAACGTGTAACTCACGCCATGCTTCTCGAGGAAGACCTCAAGCTGTTGGGTAATGATATCCCGCAACGACATCTGGCTCGAAATCTCGATCCGGTGCACCTTGAACCGGCCTGCAATTGCCTTTGCCGCCTCAGCAACTTGCGGATGGTGGATCATCGGAACATATGATTCGTCTTCGGCAACGAGAGATAGCACCGACATCAAGTGCGACTTACCGGTGCCATAATTACCAACCACCAGAACACCCTTGTGATCGACGGCTTCATCGAACGAAAGTTGGGGGATCATGAGCTTGGAGATCCGCTCCGCCATGTCATCTGAGATGACATAGGTCGATACCAATTTCTTGGCTTCATCTGGACGATCGGCGTCGAGAAGCTGAATAACTGACTCAATAGGCTCAAATTGAATGAGATCGCCGTAGCGCATTGCCATCTCGTGGTTTCCTTTCAATTAACTCTGAACGGGACCAAGCCATCACAGCCATAGTCCTGATATTCTGGGTGTCCTGTCGTCGCGTAGGACAATCTGTTTTCCGTGAGGGACCCTGGCCAAGCAGCTATAACGCGTCGCGCCTGAGCGTGCCGTCTAAGCAAATCGAGGGGACTAAGCTGCAGCCCTTGGTCGAACAAAATCTCAAGGTTATCCATCAGCAGGAGACCGTTGGACGTAAACTCCCCCGCCAATCCCTTCAACAGATCAGACGCCTGTAGGTGCCTCCTCGGACTTGGAATTGTAAGTAATTCGCGCCCTAGAGCAGCGCCAACGTTCAGGATTTGCAGATCCTTGCGCTTGGCGAACTGCCGGAGCAAATTGCTCTTTCCCGAGTTTGGCGCACCAATCAGCAACAGCAGTTTGCTGTTTACGACGACAAGATCTTCGACAACGCGTTCAAGGGAATCAATCATGCACTAGGCCCCTCGAGCGTCGAAGCCGACGCACTGGGAATCGGGGCCCTAAACTCAGATGAGTTCAAAAGGACAATTTGCTGGTCTTGCGGGCGACGTGCTGCCGGGTCTGTATCAAGTCCTAGTCGTCTCAACGCGTAATAAAGCAGCGCCCGCCGAACTTTGATCTTCGCTTTGCCGCCATGCATACCGTAGTCAAGGGCGATGACCTTTGCCTGCGTTCCCGAAAGAGCGGGATGCGGCACAATTTCCAAAGTGACTTCAGAGTTCCAGTCTTCATCATCGGTCGACGTCACTTGGCTTTCGCGCAATGCACGAATTTCAAGAATACGTGAAAGCAGAAAATCTTTGAAGAAATTGTCAGTCAGACAGAAGGCTCTAGTGTGCCAGCGAAATCCATCAAAGGCGATAGCGTGCGGCGCAATCCAACGCCAGCTGGGTTCTGGACTGGACAGAGATTGGTACTTCAGCTCGATCGCTTCAGACCGCCGAATTGCGCCAACCAAAGACCGAAGCGTCACCGCGTTTACTCCGCGAACAGGCGTTGGCGCAGAAGCAAATGGAGGGAGATCCGCAATCCATGAATCTTCGCAATCAAGAATATCTTCGGCCACTGATCTTAACTGTGCCAGATAGCGGCCCGCATCGGGTTCTAGAAACTGAGGTTTGAATGCTGGACCGCGCACATAGCTACGAACGCTTTTGTCATAGACCATATTATCCGGAGCGAAGCCGATATAGCGGTTCAGGTCGGATGACGATTGGTTCACCGACAGCCCGAACTGCTCCATCAAATCACTTCGGTTCACATGACCATCCCAGAATAAACGAAACTCAATAAACTCGAGCCTTTGCTCGACGCTCCATCGAAGTTCCGATTTTTCGTTATTCAAGATGGCCTCCGAGCAATTTATACGTATGAAAAGTATGCGCACACATTTTTTGGTCTGGTGAAACGTTAGCGGTGTGATGTTGCCTTTGCAAGCGAACTTTCTCAGTTTGTCCGTAGGTTAGTGGACATTCTGTTTATGGAAATACTTCGTCTCTAGCGCTAGGTCTCACTTTCTTGCCAGCGGCAAATTAACATAGCCTCGCTTTGTGCGCGCGGCTCTGATCGTTTCAATGGACAGCGTTAAGGTGAGCAGACGAAGTCAGCTCACCTTAACGCTGAAGTGAATCAGTTTCTTTGTCCGCCCAACATCCCTGTCCGGGTCGGTCAACCATAGTCCATCCACAAAAACAGTCACCAATTTCCCCTGTCTCGCAAGCGAGCCATTCCTCGCGCGTCAAATTGGCGTCCGTTTTTGCGGCAGACATTTTCTTCGCAAATGTGGCCGGTTGACAGCCTCGTTCAGGGCCATGGGTCGGGCTTTGCCCTCTCCCACTCTGTTCCGCCGAATATATGCATATTCGGTCAGATCAAGTGGCCGAGGTGCAGCCCATCGGCGGAAGGAAGGCACCAAGCCTCATCCGCGCAACCTTGAACAGGAGGCCACAAATGGCACCGAAATTTGATGTTTACGCTCATGTCACCGACACCATTATTGCAGAGATGGAGGCAGGCACGCCGCCATGGCGCAAGCCTTGGACCGGCAGCGCATCCGGCATTGCTTTGCCAACCCGCCATAATGGCGAGGGATATCGGGGGATCAATATTTTGATGCTTTGGGTTATGGCCGCAAAGAACGGTTATGCGTCCAGCCGCTGGATGACGTACAAACAGGCGCAGGAACTGGGTGGGCAGGTTAGCATGGGCGAGACATCCGCGACCGTTGTTAAATACGGAACATTCACCCGCGAAAATGATTTGGGCGTTGAGGAAGAGTTGCCATATGCGCGCGCCTACCGCGTATTCAATGCGGATCAGATCGAAGGCTTGCCCGAGGATTACTATATCAAGCCAGAGCCCCCGCGCGACCTTGGTACAGAAGCGGATCCCGAGCTTGCCGCGTTCTTTGACCGAACAGGTGCGGAAATCATCACCAGCGAAGACCCGCGCGCCTATTACAGCCCTGCAAAGGATCATATCCACATGCCGCCGATTGCCACGTTCCACAATGCAACGGGCTATTTTGGCACCTTGGCCCATGAGACGATCCATTGGACTGGCAGCGAAAAACGGCTTGAGCGGATCAAGAAATTTGCGAACCGTGAGGCCTATGCATTCGAAGAACTGGTGGCCGAGATTGGCGCGTGCTTCCTTGGAGCTCAGATCGGCGTTGCTCCGGAATTTAGCCAAAGTGCGGCTTATGTTGAGGGCTGGTTGAAAGCATTAAAAGACGACAAGCGTGCGATTTTTCGCGCAGCATCTGAGGCGCAAAAGGCAGCTGACTTTGTCTTGCAAGCTGCAGATCAAACCAAGGAGGCAGCAGCATGACCCCCGACTTTCTCAGCGATGACTTTGCCACCGGACGGCCAATTGACACCGCATCCTTGCGAAGTGCTGCCCGAGAGGCGCGCGCTACGCTCTACAATGTTATGGAGCGGTTGGAGACAAGCGACACAGACGGACAACAACAGCCATTCATTGACGATTGTTTGGGCGCAATCGCAATCCTTGAGGTGGCGTTGCTATGACCTTGCAGGAGATCAAACAGGCAGTGGGCGCGGGCAAGCGCGTTCACTGGAGCAATGCCGGTTATGTCGTGACGCGCGACCGACTGGGGCAATACTTGATCACATTCAAAAAGAACGGTTCAACGATTGGTTTGACCAATCGCGACGGCACCCGCCTGAACGGGCGGCCAGAAGAGTTTTTCATTGCGGGCAGCACGGAGGCTTTGCAATGAAGTATTCTGAAATCAGACAAGCGGCCCGTGAGGGCCGCGCCAGCGTGCATCTGCATGGGTTCTGCAATCTGCCCGATGGTGGGCAGGAATATAGTGATAATCCGGCTGCGATTGATGGCTGGGCGATCTATGTCAGGGTCGAGACACCGGACGATCCGCAACAGCCTTTTGATCTGCATGAACCGCCAGACCATCCAACTTTTGAAAGCGCCAAAGGCGCGGCCCACGCAACTGCGCTGCAATTGCTGGGCGATGCTGAGGCATGGCACCACGATTGAGTGGTGGCATGCCTTGCGTATGAGGCCGGGCATTGCCCGGCCGTCGCAGCTTCCGGCTGCTCCAAATGGAATACAGACAGCTTTAATCAATATTATAATATTGATTCAATTATGGCGAAGTGCCATAACAGGGCTGTCTGTATGAAACTGGCAAGAAATAGGGATGATTACTTCACATGGCCCAGATGCACGCACCACGGCATCGACGACTGACCCAAGAGCAGCGATTTGCGATTGTGCGCAAGCGCTCTGAGGGTGTGCCAGTTGAGGATCTCGCCCGTGAATACAGCGTCACGCAGCGCGCCATTTTCTACACGTTGAAGGCGGATCATAGCCGCAAGTTGGATGGTCGAGTGCGCTCTGAACTGGTGAATGTGCGCCTGACACCAAAGGAACGGGCCAAGTTTGATGCCGAGCTTGCACGGCGTGACATTCCAAGCCGGGCGGATGGATTGCGCCGGTTGATCCAATCGGCAAATGGCCTGTTTGTTCCAGATGATGAATTGTCTGATCAGATGCGCGGCTTATCAGCTTCGCTTAACCGTGCGGGTAACAATATCAACCAGATCGCGCAGCGCCTGAATGAGGCTAAGCGCCAGGGTAAGACGCCACCATATGGCAATGCCGCCCATGCGCAGGTGCGGGCTTTGGCGGGGTTGGTGTTTGATATCGCAGACCAAGTGCAAGACATGGCGCAGCGCCGTCGTAGTTATCTATCGGGCGAAGTCTCGCGTATACTGGAGGGCTTTGCTGATGGCGCAGAATAACCAGCGTAATGCAATCGCTGCGATGAGTGGCGATTTCTTCGACCGAGACTGGAGCCGCATTCGCGGCAGCATGCCACGGCAGCGACAAAAACAAATGGTGCGTGCGGCCATGGGGCATTCTCCAGCGATCTTCAAAGGGATACGAGATGGCGGCACCCACACAAAGGCGCAGCTGCGCAATCAGCTGGAATACTTAACTACCAAGTCGAGCTTTATCATCGACAGTCGTGGTACTTATGACGGGCAAAAGGTGCTTTCAGCCAAAGAGATAGAACAAGTCACACGTCGATTTTCCGCGCAATGGAATGAGGGGTTTCATCCCAAGCTTGGCCATACATCTCACCTATTGATGGCGTTCCCAATTGGCACCGACGGCGCGGATGTAGCCGAGATCACGCGCGAGGTTTGCGAACGGTTTTTCCTTGGTGAAGGCAGTCATTTTGATTTTATCGCAGCCGTTCATGAAGATCGCGATCACCCACATGCGCATATTGTTTTGAACCGGCGCAGCAAAGACGGTGAGTTCTTCTATCTCAAGCAGGGTCATCATTTTGACTATGACAGCTTTCGTGAAGCTATGGTCGAAGCTGCTGATCGGCATGGTTTGAGGCTTGAAGCGACGCGCAGGTTGGAGCGTGGGATCACAACCAAAAGCCCGAGCGACGTTGCATATCGCCGCGCTCAGGAGGTGGGCCAAGACGCGTCAGAACGAGAACGTGTCGGGCCTGAACTGGATCAGGCATTGGCTGATATTGCTCAGCATGCGCAGCTCTATGGTGGGCTTGCAGCTGAGGCATCGCGCGAAAATCAACACGATATCGCTCGGGCGTTGGAACGTGCTGCGGCGTTTTTGACGCAGGGCAAGCCCATTGAGGCAGATGGAAAGGTATATGGTATGGCTGAGGAACAACATTCATTTGACGAGGTCGTGGATGCTTTCCATGACAAAATTGAGCAAGCTGAAGAGGTGGTAGAACAGGCCCCACCGGATCGGCGCGCGGCACTAGAGCAAGAATTGAATGAGATCTATCGTTCAATTTCTCATCTGAGCCCAATTGGCGTTCGATCACATACCTTGCTGGAAACGCCGTCTGATGGCGGGATCTATTCAGCAGAGAATATCGCGGATCATGTGCAGGACAAGCTTGGCGGTGACGCCGTGGTTGAGCGGGTTGATATAGCTCTCAAAGGCACAGGAATTTCGACACAGGAGGTTGTGTCGCGCATTGAGATCGGCGCGCAGAATGCAGCGCTTGAGCGACAGTGGCTCAGCAGAGATCTGAACGCAATTGCGAAGACTGACACCCTAGATCTGTCCAAACGCGACGATCTGGAAAAGGCCGTGGACCGGCTGGATCAGTTGCATGGAGAATTGGGCCGCGTGCTTGGTGAGGCGCAGGTATTGCGTGATGTCGGTGCAGGTGATCAACTCGATAGTGAGGATGAACACATTGAAACTTTGCCGCCGATTGCATCTGAAATCCTGCAGCGTATGCGTCAGGATCCTACGGCTGATCCCTTCAAAGATGAATCTGAGTGCGATGTCCTGCGCGGTGAGCTCGCCAATCTGTTGGGAGAAGACCAGGCCGCGCGCTTGGGTGACGGCGATGACAGTGTTCTCGCAGATCAGTTGGAGGATCGGCTGGACCGGCTCTACATGGCCAAGGCCTATCTGCAAAGCGAAGCCACGCTGTCTAATTCCGTGGCGATGGAACATGTGCTGGATGAAATCGCTAATGAGGAAATTGAGGTGCAGCGCCACCGCCATGTCGAAGCGGATGGAGAAAAAGGCGTGACCCATGGATAAATCTCGTATTGCTCTTGGCGTTCTAAGCTTTGCCCTGCTTGGGGCAGTGCTAGGTTATGTGTTGGCATCTGCCTTTGTGACATTCCGTTGGTTTGGCATCGGCGTTGACATCGATTTCCTGATGCTGGCGCGCGGATATGCTGACCTTGGCATTACACGGCCCGCCGATATGCAGATCGTGCGTCTGATCATAGGCATTTGCACCGGTGCAGGCATTTTGTTGAGTGCGGTTTTGATGAATGACGCCCTGACCAAGTTCGGCGAAACCCATTGGCAGACGCTTTCCGAGATGAAACGAAACGGTTTTTTAGGAGAGACTGGTCACGGGTTTATCCTAGGAAAAATGGGCACGCCCAGAAGTGGCAAGCCGCTGATTATGTCCAAAGTTTTCCCTCACGCGCTGATCGTCGCCCCAACTGGGCGTGGCAAAACCACTGGCTTTGTGATCCCGAACCTTTTGACCTACCGAGGCAGTGCCGTGGTGTTGGATGTGAAGGGTGAGAACTTTGAGGCCACATCGCGGCATCGAGCTGCCCAAGGCGATAAGGTGTTTCGGTTTGCACCCACTGATTGGAAAGATGGCCGCTCGCATCGTTACAATCCGTTGCTGCGTATCGCCGGACTTGAGAATATAGACCGCCAACAGATGGAGTTGCAATTGCTGGCAACCTTGTTCCTACAGGCAGATAGCGACCGCGTGCAGGGCTTACTGGATGGCGGCATCGATCTGTTCGTCGCAGCAGGGCTGCTGGCGTTTGAGCGCAAACGCCCAACCCTTGGCGAGATCTACCGCATCACCGCCTCGGGTGGCGATAAACAGAAAGAATATCGCCGTCGCGCGGATGAAGTGAAAAGCCCGGCGGCAAAGCTGATCTTCATGCGCATGGCCTCGACCAATAATGACACGCTGACATCTTATCTGTCGCTGCTGATGACATCTGGGCTGAAACAATGGTCAAACCCTGCGATTGACAGGATCACTGAGAGTTCTGATTTTGATTTCGGTGACATTCGTAAGACGCCGTTTTCTGTCTATCTTGTGGTTGAACCGCTGATGGTGAAGCCACTGGCCCCGCTGATCCGGTTGTTCTTTTCGGATCTACTGGCCTCGCTGCAGGATCATGAACCTGATGCAGATGAGCCATGGCCGGTGATGATCATGCTTGATGAATTCAACCGGCTGGGCAAAATGCCGATTGTGACCGACAGCATCGAAACCTTGCGGTCTTATCGCGCCAATCTGGCCATCGTGACCCAAACCATCCCCGCCCTTGATGAAATTTACGGCGAAAACGCTCGACGCGCGCTGCAGGGGAATGCGGGGATAAAACTGTATCTCACACCATCTGATGAAAAGACCATCGAAGAGCTAAGCAAGGCAGTTGGCAAAACCACCAAACGGGTGGTGACGCGGTCACGTTCGATCGGCCGCAACCCATTTGCAGGGCGCAGCATGTCTGAACGCACCGAGGAAACTGCGCTGCTGCCTGAAGATGAGGCCCGCCGTATGGATCTTGATGACATCGTTCTGGTAGTCGATGCGCAAATGCCGGTTCGCGCCAAACGGATCAAATATTACGAGGATCGGTTCTTTAAGCGGATATTCGATAAGCAATCTGGAGAGTTTCCTTATCCATCAGCAGTGGACCAAATGCGCGAGTTACAGGGACAGATCAAAACTCTGGAGCAAAAAGTTGATGTGCTGCAAGTGCCGGTCGGTGAGGCGCGGGCGGGGACAATGCGACCTGAAGTCGAAGCGTTGATGGCGGATGGAAGAGGCGACCAATCTGCCGTGACACCTGATGTTGGAGCGTATCAAAATGCCACGACCCGTGTAGATCAGTTTTTGGAAAAGGCTGCAGCTGAATAAATCAAGTTTAAATTTCAGAATAAATATGAGACATGCACGCAAATACCCGTAAGGGTTGACTGCACTCATTTTTAGATAGAGTATGACAGAAATTGTCACCATAGATACCATTTCGTATGTCCTATTCTAAAGCAGCTGATCTCTTGCGTTTTGCCGCGATGGCCACATCGCGCTATGATGGTGTTACTCTAGGGGATCTAATTGAAGAATTTAAATGCGACCATCGTACTGCACAAAGAATGGCACGTGCTTTTGAGGCTGCCTTTCCGCAAGTGGAGGTATTCGCAGACTCCGAACGCCGTAGGCGGTGGAGATTGCAGCGCGTTGATGCGCGTTGGCTTCAAGCTCAGAACCTCAGTGACAGTGAACTGGCTTCTCTTGATTTGGCAGCAAACCGTGCTGACCGGGAAGGTTCCGGTAACGAAGCCACAAATATCCGGACAATACGCGACCGATTACTGGCAGCCATGCCTTCCTCGATGGCTAGGAGGACGGAAACGGATGCTGAAGCGATACTTGAGGCACAAGGATTTGCGTCGCGCCCAGGGCCACGCGTCGGAACTGACACGTCATTTCTCCAAATTTTGTCAGAGGCGTTTAGAGCACCTTGGGAAATAGAAATCCTATATCTTGGTGCTCATGACGCAAAACCCAAAGTTCGAACCGTGCAGCCCTATGGTCTGTTACTGGGCGCAAGGCGTTATCTGGTCGCAAAACCTGCCGCCGGAGATGGAGCGATGCGACGATTTAGAATGGACCGCGTTGAAAATATTACGGTAACCTCGAGGATTTTTGAGCGTGAGACGGACTTTGATCTAGGTGTATTTGCGGCTCAATCATTTGGATCGTACAACAGTGAAGCCGAGTTTGGCATCGTCATGTGGCGTTTCCAGCCGAGGGCGGCCAAAACAGCGCGCCAATTCATTTTTCATCCCAATCAAGAACTTTTGGATGAAGCTGACGGGTCGTTGATCGTCAGATTTCAAGCGTCCGGACACTTGGAAATGGCGTGGCATCTTTACCAGTGGGGTGACCAAGTAGAAGTGATTGAGCCGCCAGCTTTGCGTGCGTTGGTACGGGGATATCAGAGGAGAGATTTTGCAGCGCTCCCATAAGGAAGAGGTCGTGTATTTATTGCAAAGTTTCGATTTTGACCCAAGTATGACAATATTTGACACCCTTAAGGTTTACTAGTTATTGAAACTGATTCTCGAAAGTTGAAAAAATGCGTATTGAACCACTATTAACTGCCTCGCCCGTGACTGGTGCTGTTCGCTATTTGACGGATGATCTTCTTCGAGAAGCCTATCTTGCTCCAAAGGGTGTATCGTTGGAGTTACAGGATCTTTTAGAAAACTTCCCTGCTCCATGGAATGACAGCCTAGTAATTTCCCCAGAGGAGACTGTGATGGCGATCGAAACTGGGCTTATTTCAATTATGCGTGCAACCCGCACCCTGGATCCAAGAGAGATAGACCCAAGTACTCTTCCAGAAGGGCGTGCGCGCAATCATTTGACCGCGTTGGTTAGCTTGTGGGGAAAACTTGATGCGCTGCCGGACCCTCTCTCGACTTGGGCACACGTCTTGCAAAGTGAAATTAGCGATGTACTTGAGCCACTGCCGCTGCTTGAACCTGTGCAATGTGCTCATGCCGATCCTATTGAGGCCGAGCTTGTAAAAACATTATTGAAACATCATGGGGTTGCCCCACAGGAAGCTGGGACGGCTTGGTATGAGAAGATACCATCCAGAGGTGCAGTGGCAAAGGGGGCGCTTGGCTTCATCCAGACGGTTCTCGGTGATGCCGCCGAACCAGTAGCCATAGATAACACTATCGAGATATTCGGGCTGCGAGATGCACGGGAAGAGGCGGAATTTGCGGCTGCGAAAGCTCAACGCCTTATCGAAACAAGTGAAGTATCTACGCCTAGTGAAATTGGATTGTTGGCTCCTGACGATGCAATTTACGAACGTGCTTTGGCCGAGGCTTTTGAACGAATTGGAATACCGCTATCTGGTTTAGCGTCTGAACCGGCGAAACGAGATAATACTATAGAGATCTTGTCCATTTTGCTTGTACTACTCGAACAACCCGCCCCTCGCACTGCGATTGCGTCTTTATTCGTTGCACCGTCGATGCCATGGCCTCGTGAAACAGGCCTGCGTATGGCGCGCGAGGTGATGGATTATGGGTGGTCGCGGACAGCCACAGAACTTGAGGGGGCGGCCCGCGAATTGCTGGATGCATTGCGCCCGAGTTCCACACCTGAACAGGTTGTGGGCCGTCTATCCATCATCGCTAAGGCTGCGCCAGATGCGGGGCTCTGGCCAAAAGTACATGAAATTCGGTCCGCTACGATCGATGGGCTTGACTGGTCCCGCTTGCACAAAATTGCGGCCCCTCGGCATATCAATCGCGCCGGGCATGATCGTTTTGTCGAAGGTGTTTCTTTGTTTGCAGAAAACGCTTTGCCATGGCGGCCTGTTCAGCACTTGATGGTGCTAGGTCTTGCGGGCCGCTCATGGCCACGTCCACCGGCAAGCAACCCTTTCTTTACAGAGAGTGAAATTGATCTGATCCGTAAATGTACCGGTCTTAGTCTTGCTGGGCGGCAACATAAAATCTCGCGCGGTATTGAAATGTTCAGGAGGCAGCTTTGCGCGGCACATAAGTCGGCTACATTGCTTGTGCCAGCGAACAGTCTCTCGGGTGATCGTCTTGGACCTTCGACGGGGCTTTCATTGATTACGCATTTGCTGGGTTTCAAAGATACAAAGGTGGCCATTGTGGATCTGCGGGCAAAACCAGCAGAAACTTGGCAGGTAGCAACTGAAAGCATTGATCCATTGCCGCATGGTGGGGCCGTCATGATGCCTGAGAGTGGAGTTCTAAACCTTGGTTCTGATCTACTGCGTCTGAGAGAGGGCGAAGAAGGTAAGTATGCTCCACAATCTCCTTCGCGGCTTGAGACCTTGATCGTGAGTCCACTAGCATGGGTTTTAGATGAACTTGGTGCGCGTGATCGCACATGGGGGCCAGAAACGCTGGATGTGATGACACTTGGCACCATTCTACATCATGTGATGGAGGTTGTTTTTCCTGAAGGGACGGTGATGCCAGAACACGCGCAGGTCGAGGCTAATATTCCTTCAGCGCTGGATGATTCTATCAGGCGTTACGCAAAGTGGTTGTCTGGTGAAGTGTGGGAAGCCGAGCGCCAAAATCTATTGCGAGAAGCTTACAGTGTCACGGCCAATTGGGTTGATTTCTTGCGGGAGACGCAAGCTGAGGTCTTGCACAATGAAACTAATCTCGCAGGTGATTATGGTGGGTTACTCTTGCGCGGCAAGGCAGATTGCCTTTTGAGGTTGCCCGATGATCGTATCCTTGTCGTGGACCACAAACGCTCGAGCTCAGGTGGTCGGCGAGACCGTATGGCAAAAAGCTGGGATCTGCAGGTTGCTCTATATCAGGCCATGCTTGAGCGCCCGTCAATTCAGTCGCCTTTAACCGAGATGGTGGCGAACGGCGCTGAGGTGGTCACGGCCTATCATACAATGCTTGATGGGACGGTTTTGTCTGACACATCTGGCGACGGGATTGCCCGTATTGAAGTGGCTTCTGCTGATGCCTCTTCGCAGGCGATGGATCACCTTACGCAATCAGTGGCAGAGGTTGGGGCTGGATCAATTCGGCTTAACAGAGACGGTGACGCCAAAGCGTTTGAAAAACAACGCGGTATCAAGGCATACGCACTGGAAGACAATGCATTGGCTACTTCCTTCCTTATGCCCGAAGAAGAGGGAGTGGAGTAATGACGCAATTTTCAATTGTGCCAGCTGGAGCTGGGGCGGGCAAAACTTATCATATTCAAAAAACTTTGGCCGACTGGGTCCAGAACGGAACTGTAGCGCCGGGCCGTATTCTCGCGGTCACATTCACGGAAGCCGCAGCATCAGAATTACGCGCACGTGTGCAGGCCGAATTGATGCAGCGTGGCCGAATAGCCGACGCATTGGCAATTGATCACGCCTATGTGGGAACTATTCACGCTTTGGGCCAGAGACTTTTGACCGAACATGCCTTCGCAGCGGGCCGTGCACCAACCAATCGGTTGTTGAGTGAACCAGAACGAGATTTACTGATCCGAATGGAACTAGGGCAGTGTTCCGGTCTCAGGCCATTAATGGAAAACCTTGCCCGATATGGATACCGGTGGGACTTTAATTCTGGGGCGAGCGCAGAAGATGCGTTTAGGGCTGATGTACTCAAAACTGTGGATCTGATCCGTGGGCTAGGCATGCGCGGAAATGAGCAGGATATTGTTGCTCCGGCTGTTGCGGCTTTGCTGGATGGATATGGTATTTTTGCGCCTGACGGCGGCGCGCTTACCGTGGCATTGCGCAGAGCTGTTGCCGCCTTGCTGGAGGTGTTTCCACGTTCGCTCGCCTCTGTTCTTGAGTGCAATGCGACGGCTAAGACGGCCTTTACCAAGGATCACCAAAACCTTCGAAAAGCAGCCCAAGACAATACGCTTGAGACAGATTGGGCACTTTGGCAGAAGCTACGTAATTTGAGGTTGTCCAAAGGAAAAGTTGACACTCCTGATGGATATGACGCTCTGGCCGCTGGAGTTATGTCCGCCGCGGACGAACTTTTGCGCCATCCCGGCCCTTTGGAGGATGCCTGCGCACATGTCTCAGCCTTGGTGAGTGGCGCGCAAGAAGTGCTTGAGGCCTATCAGGCGGCCAAACGAAAAGCGGGTTTGATCGATTACGCGGATATGATCGTAGAAACAGAAGCAATGCTGCGAACTCAGCCTGATATTCTCACGGCGGTTCTCGGTGAAGTAGATTGCGTGATTATAGACGAATTTCAGGACACAAATCCAGTTCAATTTGCCCTACTCTGGCAACTCGCCAAGAATGCAAAACATGCTTTGGTCGTTGGTGACACCAAGCAGTCGATCATGGGATTTCAAGGTGCCGATGCGCGTTTGTCATTGGCCTTACAAGACCAACATGCGCAGTCGATTTCGCCATTGGACAAAAACTATCGATCTGACCCTCGTATTATGGGTTTTGTGAATACGTTGGGCCCAGTGTTATTTCCACAAGGCTATGATCCATTGGAACCAGATAGGGAAGAAACTGGCTTAATAGCGTTGGAAGCCATCAATTTACCAGGTGGTAGAGGTGATAAAACAGCAAAATGTGTCGCAGACCGGGTCAATGAGCTACTAGCGGGAGGCGCACAGGTTTTTGATAAAGTGAGCAAATCCCTACGCCCGGCAATGGTCTCTGATATTGCGGTTCTGTGCCATACTGGGAAGAAATGCGCGGCGGTTGCTGGAGCTCTCGTTGCTCATGGAATTCCTGTTCGATTACAACAATCTGGTTGGCTTGAATCTTTGGTTATGCGGGTTGCGCGGGCGGCTCTGGCCTTTGTTGCTGATCCCAGAGACAAACATGCTGCTTTAACCTGGTTGACACTTGGCCCGCCCAGAATGCCGCTTGAAGATGCTATGCGGAACGCTGTTGACGGGATTCTAAATACGCATGCCGCGTTTGAAAAATTGACGACCCTGCATCAAACTGAATCCTCCCGCCCGGCAGCAGAAATTGTTGCCGAAATGCTTCGAGCAACTGACTTGCGTGGCTGGGCCGCCGGATTGGCCACGCCCGCACAAGCTTTAGCCGATTTGACGAGGCTGGAGGCCGAAGCCCAAGCATTTGATGGTTTGGCACCGGAACTTCGCAGTGCAGCGGGTTTTCATGGTTGTGGCCTGCAAATTTTTCTTGGTTGGATTGTTGCTCAAACGGACAAATCCTGGAACAAGCATCCAGACCCTGACGGCTGGTCTGCATCTGGGATCGAGATATCAACTTGGCATTCAGCAAAAGGACGGGAATGGCCAATCACAATCGTTGCCGGGCTGGATCAAAAAATTTCCGAACGCCCGGGAACCCTTAGCTCTGAATTTTCAAGCTTTGATGATTTGGATGACGTGTTGGCTCACGCCAATATTGGTTATTTGCCAAATTTTGCCGCACCTGAAAAGCAAACAGTATTTGCGCAAGCGCATCAAGATCAAGACGAGCAAGAAGCGTCCCGTGAACTTTATGTAGCCTTAACACGGGCGCGGGATTGTTTAATACTCGTTTTGCCACGTGAGAAAACTTCTCCACGTGAAAAGGCTGAGCGAATGATTGATCTGCTTAGGGATCGTAGCGGGCTTGAAGCTGGCGACGATGTCATCGAGATTTGTGGGCAGGGCTTTCCTGCCAAAATTTCTGAGGGGGTGGCTGGACTGTCCGAAACTCTCTCTACGACGCCTCCGAGCAAATATGTTCGTTTCGGCGAAGCTGTTCAGAATGGTGAAGCTGCACGTACTCCCTGGCGCGAAAGCCCTTCGACGCTGCTTTCTAGCGAGAACCATTTTCCATCTGCTGTGCGCAGTGTGGCGCTCTCAGAAGCTATTGACACATCAGGGTCGACTTTTGCATCGGCTCGCGAACGTGGCACAGCCCTTCACTCTGCTTTTCGCGTTTTGGCCAATCGCCCAGACTTATCCAGCTTGCTCGGACCAGCGACGGGTTTGGATGCACATGCTTTGGAAAAAATTGCGGCCCAATCTGTAGCGTTACGTGATTGGTTGGTAGAGCAGGGTTACGATCAGCTACATTTTGAACTTCCCGTGCAGTTAATCAGACCGGATGGATCTCAAATCAATGCGATCATTGATTGCATTGCTGAAGGTTCGGACGGTTTTCTGATTGTGGATCACAAATCTGGTCCATGTAAAGACCCGGAAGCTCGGTTCCATGAGTATATACCGCAGCTAAATGGCTATGCCCAGCTAATGGCGTTCGTAAGGCCCGACAAGCCAGTGCGGAGAATTGCGATTAATTGGCTGGATGAAGGGATACTTTCATACTGCTCAGCGAATGCCGAGGTGTTTGCCTGATTCCAATTTTTTATTGGTGTTCTAGTCGTCGGCTCAGATATACCTTACGCATATTATTCAATTAATTAAGGCACATTATGGAACAGAAAGAAGAATTCAAAGCATGGCTTGAACAAGGCGGTGCGCAGACAGAAGCGGGACGAAATTCTCGAATTTATGCTGTACTCACTATTGAGCGGAACTTAGTTGCATTGGGAATGCATCACGAAGACCTCGAAAAAACTTGGCATGACGATCGTTTTAACGCATTGCGCGAGCGGCTCAAAAATATGCGTGTAGATGCGCGTGACGGAGGGCAAGATTATCGTATCTTGATGCCGGATTCTGATAAACCTCACAATCGACTGTCCAATTGGGGAAGCTGGTTGGCACAATATGGTCGTTATTTGGCCGGAGATCCGCCAGGTAACGCAAAGGATGCCGATCGGATCCGTCAATATGTTCTGGAACACTTCATCGAGCCTGCTCGCGAGGAAGACAGCTCGCACGTTGATGTTCTTGTTCGTGATGTAAACACCGCACTGGGCCTTAAGGAAGCTTGGCCGAACATCTGTCAGGCATTGGCCGGTAAAATATTTCAAGATATGGCATGCATTTCTGCACCAGAACGGTTTGGCGCAAATCAGAGCCCTGCAACAGTTTTTCGATTTGCCACAGGAGAGGTGGAAAAGGGGGCTTCCGGCCGGCCATTCCTATTGTTCGATTCTTTTGGAACGCCTTTTCAGCCTGTGCGCATGCGTAACAAAAAAACAGGGATATCTGCGTTTAGAGTAAAGCCTATTGGTGCTAAAAACATCGTCGAAGACGCAAATGAGTTGGAGGACATCGCTGATGTTGCACAAGCGATGCTGGTCGATGGATTGCCCGCCCGCGTGAAGCCAATTTCAGGTGGAGTTGCTAACGATTTGAAATTCGGTGGCAACAAGTTGGTTCGTTACGAACTCGATCCCAAAATAGCAAGTCAGATAGGCGTGCCACCAAAAGGGGGAGCCGAAAATGAAGATTTTTCTGAAAGAAGCGATATGAAACAATTGGAAAAAACGATGGAGACACCCGCTACAAACCTCATTTTATATGGTCCGCCGGGCACAGGTAAGACTTACACAACAGCTGAAGAAGCCGTGAGGCTATGTGGCGAACAAATTCCAATAAAACGCGCCGAATTAATGGAACTCTACCGCAGTTTGATGGCCGCTGGACGTATCGAGTTTGTCACGTTTCACCAGTCGATGGCCTATGAAGAGTTTGTCGAAGGTCGTCAGCCAATGACAGGTTCAGATGACGGTAGCGATGAAGGGACAACAGGTTTCCGTCTCGAAAGTGTGCCGGGAATTTTCCGCCGTATATCTAAACGCGCTCAAGCGGGTATGGGAAAAGCGAAAAGCGGTGATCAATTATCAATTGTGGGTAGGCAAGTTTACAAGATGTCGATCGGCTACAGTCGTGGCTCTGACAACGATGAGTTGTTTGAAGAGGCTATTGATGGGGGCTATACGCTGCTCAGCTGGGAAGACATCGATTGGAGCGATGCAAAGTACGACTCCGCCGAAGAAATTCTGAAAAGCTGTGAAGCAGAAGGTAAAATTGAAGGCCCTGTGAGTAGTTCTTCGGGGCAGGTATCAATTACTAACGCATTTAGAAACCGTCTCAATATTGGTGATGTTGTTGTTGTCTCCAAGGGCAATCCTCTTGTCAGAGCAGTAGGTATCGTTACGGGTGAGTATGAATATCATTCACGGCCAGAAGGGAACTATAGCCACAGGCGTGAGGTGAAGTGGTTGTGGCATGACACGAAGGGCATACCCGTTGATGAGGTGTACGATGGAAATTTCATGATGCGGTCGCTTTACCAATTGAAGGAAAATAGACTGAATGTAGCTGCGCTGGAACGTCTTATGAACTTTTCAAATATTCTCCCAGAACAGGAGCGTGAACCATTCGTGCTGATTATCGATGAGATAAACCGGGCGAATATTTCTAAGGTTTTTGGAGAGCTGATTACACTTCTCGAACCTGACAAACGGTTGGGGCAAGAGAATGCTCTGACAGTGCGACTACCGTATTCCGGAGAGAATTTTGGGGTGCCTTCGAATTTGCATATTCTTGGAACCATGAATACAGCCGACCGATCGATTGCATTACTGGATACGGCCTTGCGCCGCCGCTTCAGTTTTCGTGAAATCATGCCGGAACCAAGTGTCTTGAAGGGGCTTACTGCGAGTTGCGGCATCGACGTCGCACGCCTTTTGGGAACGATTAATGAGAGAATTGAATACCTCTATGATCGTGAGCACCAGATCGGTCACGCATACTTTATGGGATGTGCGTCTAATAAAGACTTGGACGCCACTATGCGACACAAAGTCATTCCACTTCTTGCTGAGTATTTTTTCGAAGATTGGGCAAAGGTGGCGGCCGTCTTAGGCGATCTGGAAACTCATGAAGGTAGAATTTCAGGAGGCTTTTTAAAACGAGAAATTCTGAAAGCGCCGCCTGGTTTAGATGATCAAGATTCCGCTCCCAGATATCGCTGGGACTTGCGTTCTGAAGTCGAAGGTTTCGATTACGGAAGGCTAACCGCAGCATGATACGCCGAACCATTCATGAATGGGGGCGCATAAACTATGGCAGTGATATTTCTGAGATACCTGAGCTACTGGCTGATCGTATCGTGGCGGCTGCGCGGACATCCAGCTTTGCAGGACGTCGCAAAGAGGGTGTTTTGGAACATGGCCGTAAAAGTTTACGCGCGCGTGGCGTTGTCGGGGTTATTTCTGTTCCTGGATGCCAGCTTGAAATTCTACCAAAGATCGAAAGCGATGATACCGAGGGCGTATCTAACACCGCGCTGCGAAACAGGCTAATTCATATGCTTGCCATAGCCCATGATCTGCGGATTGATCTTGGGGATGTGACGCAATTGGCAAGGCAAAGTGATACCGTGCTGGAAGTCCTCATACGGATATTTTGCCGCAAACTCACAGATGCGGTTCGGCAGGGCATGCCACGCGAATATGTGACCGATGCAGATGATTTGTCCGCAATGCGGGGTAGTTTGGACGTGACGCGCCAGTTTTCCAGACTAGCAGTGTCGCCGCAAAAACTTGCTTGCCGCTTCGATGCATTGTCGCAGGACATTCCACTCAATCAGGTCATGCTGGCAGCCATTCGAAAGCTCTCACGTGTATCGCATGCATCTGAAAACCTTCGAATGCTGCGCGAACTGAGTTTTATCTACGCAGATGTAACGGATGTTCCAACCCAAGCACTTCGTTGGGACCTTATTACCCTAGATCGTACGAACCGGCGCTGGGGTGACCTGCTTTCTTTTGCAAAGTTATTTTTATCAGATCAGAATCAGCAGACGAGCAGCGGCGCAAAGAGCGGCCACGCGTTACTTTTCGAAATGAACATGCTTTTCGAGAAGTACGTGGCGCGACTATTATCAAGCGCTCTGACTGGGACTGGGCTAAGGGTTTCCACACAAGGTGGTTATCGCGATTGTGTCTATGATGGTGACAGAGGGCTATTTAGAACACGCCCGGATCTAATCATTCGAGATGGCAAAGATGTAGCTCTTATCATTGATACCAAATGGAAGCGTTTGGTGCCGCGTGATTTGGATCCGAAACGGGACATCAGTCAAGCGGACGTTTATCAATCTATGGCCTATGGCTATCTATATGATTGCTCAAATGTGATGTTACTCTACCCGCACCACTCGCAACTGTCCAAAGCGGAGAGTTTTCAAAGCCTTTCGATTAAAATGGCCGGTACGCCTGAGAAGATATCAATCGCAACATTTAATTTATCCGCATCCAAGGCCGAGCAGAGACAAGAAGTTAAATCTCATGTCTCTAGAACTCTACCAGAGTGTGTTGAATGACGTTGATTTTTTGGTGAGGAGAAAAGATTTGGGTGACGAATGCTTTAGTGACGCCGTCTGTCAAGAGCTGGGAAACTATGTCTACCGCTTGATTGATCCACGAAATGGCGAGACATTTTACGTCGGCAAAGGCAAAGGAAATCGCGTTTTCTCTCATGTCAAAGCTGCGATTGATTTTGATGACGGTGAAGATGAAACCAGTACAAAATTACGTAGAATTAATGAGATACGGCGAACTAAGCTGAACGTTATTCATGTCATTCACCGGCATGCAATACCTGATAATGCCGTATTTGAAGTTGAAGCAGCGTTAATCGATGCTTACTCTGGTCTATCAAACATCGCAGGTGGTCACGGCTGTGGAGACCGAGGACCAATGCATTCACATCAAATTATCGACAAATATGACTTGCCAGTCATTGATTGGGATCCTGAGCACAAGTTGGTTCTCATCAACGTGAACAGATTTGCATCATCTGGGGTGGATGATCTTTATCGCCAAGTTAGATTTGCATGGCGCATTGATAGATCAAAGGCAGAAAAAGCTGATTTTGTACTGGCTGTCGTCCGAGGTGTTGTTGTCGGTGCTTTTGAAGCTGATTATTGGAAACCAGCTATAAAAGAGAACTTTCCTGAACTTACATTTGAAGAGCCCAAGCGGAATGGATTTTCAGGCCGGGTTGCTCCTAAAGAGATTTGGAGTTTGTATTGTGGAGATCGTGGGAAGCGATTGGCCAATGATGCATTGAAACATGTGCAGTTCCCAATAAGGTATTGGAAAATATAACCATACTTTATGGTAACTTATCGTAACCGCTTCGCCCGTTCTGCCACCTTTTGCGCGAGTACAACTGCGCCACTTCCTGCTTGCCGGATCCCAGCTCCGGCCAGCTCTGCATTCGACCGTGTCCCAAACCGTGCGCGCGCCTTGGACCCTTTCGCCCCAAGCAATCCCTTTGCAAAGCCCACCGGCCCCGTCATGCTGGGTGGGCCTGCCATCAGGAAATTCCCAGAGATGGTGCGCACGATGAGGGGCGTGGCCATGATCATGCCGCCAGCGAGAAACATCATCATAAAGAATGGCACCAGCGCGCCGATATTGCTTGCGCCGGATGGGTCGCCGAGCTCAGCCATCAAGGATCTCGACATGCCGATGACCGTGGAAAACACGCCTGCGATCACCACCGGATAAAGCGCGTAGGAGATGGTGCTAGACAGCCAGCGGTGGAAGTAATCCTTGGTGATATCAAAGAGGGATAGGGCAATCATGATGGGGGCGATGCCGATCATGAACGCCATCATGATTTTCGCAAAGATCAGAACCATACCGCACAATGCGCCGATCACTCCTAAAAGAAATGCCCCGATCGCGCCAATCATGGCCCCGGCCATCCAGTGCATATTGTCTCCGGCGGCGTTCAGGTAGTTGCCGAACTCCTCAATGAGATCATCAAACGCATTGGCAAAATATCCGGCACCAGCACCGCCTCCGCCAAGGCTTGCCACCATGCCGCCAGCCAGATGATCCAGCCCGTCGATAATGGCGCTGGCCACTGAATTGAACTGCACCCAGTTCAGGGAGAACATCGATATGAGAATGAGCTTAAAGGCAAACCAGAACGCCGTGCGTCCATCCATGGATTTATATTGAAACGCCATGTTGATGAAGACGGCAATGACAGCCAACGTTGAGCCAAGCGCAACTATCCCGCCGATCTGTCCGGCCACATTCCCGAAGGTGGTTTGGGCTGCATCATCGAGAAAATTATCGGTCGTATCCACCATCCAGCTGACGACGCCCATAGTATGCCCCTTTGCTTTGAGTTAGCCCGCTGACGGGGAGATTGCGCGCTTCAGAAACGCCTTCAGTATGTGCTCACCATCAAAATCAGGCACGACAGAAACCAACTCCCAGCCATTCAGACCGAGAGCATTCAGCTGTGCTTCGACCTTGGGGGCTTTGGATTTGGCAGTGTTGATCTGCTCGACTTTGTATTCAAACATTTTGAACCTTCTTGGATTGGGCCGGTTCCCCCGGCAAGTAAAATTCGGTGATCCCACGCGCCCCTTTATGACGGCCCGCCTGAATGATCACGTCGATGGAGCGGGTGATGTAGTCGATCATGTCCTGATATGTCATGGGAACATCAGTCTTGAGCGCGGCGATCGCCAGGCGCTGCACCGCCAGTTGTGGGGTTTCTGCATGAAGGGTGGTGAGCGATCCGCCATGACCGGTATTGATGGCCTCAAGAAATGTCATCGCTTCCTTGCCGCGCACTTCGCCCAGGACAATGCGATCTGGCCGCATGCGTAGGGTTGACGTTAAAAGCACATCAGCGCTGCGTATGGCCTCGTCACGATTGGAAATCAGCGTGACCACATTGGGTTGTTCGGGATGCAACTCAGCGGCTTCCTCAATTGTGATGATGCGCTCGGGCGCTGGTACGAATGACAGGATTTTCCGAGCAATCACGGTCTTGCCGGTGGACGTACCGCCCGCAACGATCATGTTGAGTTTGTGCTCAACGCAAAAGGCAATCGCTGCATCGATGTCTCCTGCAGCCACCACATCCCGCAGTTCGGAATTTCGCGTGCGCCGCAACCCTTCAAGGCTGCGCTCAGATCCGAACAAATAGGACAGCTTGATCTGATCGAGCGGCAGATCCACAAAGAAACGCAGAGAAATAGCAAAACCTCCATCCACCGCTGGTGGCTGAATGACCTGCGCGCGGATAGCACGGTCGCGATAGATGATGCTGACGGACACAATCGGCTTGGCGCGGCTTAATGTTGTGTTTGCGGCCGAGGCAATCTGATTGCCCAGATCCTTGATTTCATTTGGGGTGAGCAACCGATCGATAACCCCCATAAAATGATCCCCCTGGAATTCCCCCCACAGCGTGCCGTCTGGATTGATACAAAGCTCAATCAGTTTTGGATCACGCGCCTCAGGCAGTTTGTCGAGGGAGTTTTGCAAGTAACTGGCGGCCATGATCAGAAAATCTCCAGATCGCGATCGACCATGACAGTGACGCGGCTGCCCTGATCGACATAGATCACTGGTGCTATGGAAAGATATTCGCCGATGACGCTTTGAGCGCTGTCCTGCAAGTCTTCGCCAATGTTTTCCAAGGCATCCGAGGTGGTTTCATTTTCCGTACTGCCTGCCGCAACTGTAGGCAAAGCCCCGATCAGCGATATTAGCGCAGCTGACCCAAACCGCGCGCCAAAGCGGCTGTCTACAAAACCGGTGGTGCCAGATCGACCAAGTTGATCGCCTCCAAAGGCACTGATCTCCACGGTTTGGTTATCAGGCAGAATGATGCGGTCCCAGGCGATAGTGATACGTTGTTGCGCGATATCAACGCCGGATTGGTAGCGTCCGATCAGGCGGGAGCCACGGGAGATCAAAATGCGTGATCCGTCATAGGCATGCACATCTTCCGAGATGATGGCGCGCACTTGTCCCGCCAGTGAGCTATCAATCGCGGTTTCCAACACTGCTTGAATCATCGTGCCTTGGATGATGGTGTTTGAGGGGTTCACGATCAGCTGGGCCTGCGTCACTTCGGCTGGGGCCGCGCCGTTGCGCACAAAATCTGTGCTGCCATCAAGGCGGCGCTGCTCAGATGCAGTTGCGTCATTGGCCCCGCCAGATCCACCAAAGGCAATAATCGGGCTGCTGATGCGGGCCTGAAGTTCTTCTTGCTCAGCTTGTCGACGACGTTCCAATTCCTGCAGGCGCAGGTCTTCGGATGTCGGGCCAGATGGGGACACGGAACGCGGCACTTCCAGTCGTGCCAGTTCCAGATCAGTCTGAAGGCGCTGGAGTTCGCGTGCGCGGTCTTCCAATTGGTCTTGTAGTGCTGTTTGAGTGCTCGCAGCATCTTGGCGCAGGCGTTCCATTTCCTCTCTGAGGGCGGTCAGTTGTTCATCATCCTGCACCGGCGCAGCTGGCGGCGCATTGCGAAGGGCAGCGATTTCCGCGCGCATGGCGTCAAGCTGGGCCATCAGTTCGGCATTGGCAGCATCTGGCTCAGACGGGACTATTGGTTTAACCGGCTCAGGTGCGGGTTCATTTGGTGCAATCCGCCCAAATCCAGTTCCAACAGTTTGGAATTCTTCTGGAATGCCGGTTGGTAATTGCTCTGGAGCAGGGCCATTGTAGGATATAAACAAGAACCCAGCGAGCGTCGTTAGGCCGCCGATAATGACCACTGGTAAAATGGGAAAGCGTCTGGCAGGCGAGGTTTTGTCATTACCTTCAAGAGTTTCTAAGCGCTTCTTAAGTTCAGTGGCTTCACTCATCTTCCGCGTCCTCGCTCATTTCTTGCACGCAGACTTCCTGTTTGCCTAAGCGCAATACCCAGCGGGCATTCACGCCAGAAACCCGGATCACGCCATCTGATTGGGCGAGCGCGTTCACACTGCGCTCAGTGCCTGAGGACCAGCGAAAGATTGCAGGCACAGGTGCGTTCCGCTCAAACCGGAAATAGGTGAAGGTGCCATCGTCCCAGATTTCGCGTGGGGTGATTGCGGAGCGTTCGCTGACACCGTAAGCATGGTTTGGGGCTTCGCGGACAACGATCTGACGTGAGGGGCGCGTGGTTTCAGGGTAATTGAAACGGATCACATAGAAAGTGGGCGAGGAGGCCTCGCTGACGTTGAAATAATAACTGCGTTGATTGGTATAGACTGTGATGTTGGTATGTGCGCCGCGTGTCACGGGCTTGATGGCAAAGGCCTGTCCACCGGGCACACCATCCAACAGAAAGCCTTCGGTATCGCCCGCAATGATTGAGCGAATGACCTCGCCACGGCCAAACTCGATGCTGGTCACATGGGTTAGACTGGTGCGAATACGATAAACTTGTCCATCCTGATAGCTGGCTTGCCTAACGCGGACATCATGTTGGCCTTGGCGCGGTTGGGTTTCCGAAAGGGCTGGCGAAGAGAGTAGACCCATGATGAATGCGAGGTAAAGAAATATGTGCTTCATAGTTACTCCAACCGATCTGAACGGATCGCGTATTCGGTGACGGTAAAGCCAAAAGGGTTCTGCCAAACATCATCGATCGAGCGGCTATTTTCCGGGCGAAACTCAAACAGAAGAGTGGCAGTAAACAGTCCATTTTGATTGCCGCGCGGCGTGTTTAGCTGTTTGCGAAGACGCACTTGGGCACGATTGGCGCTGATATGGCTGATTGATAACACCTCAACATCCAATCGGGCATTTGTGCCATAACTATCAGGCGGATAGGCCTCGTGCCCACTAGTCCAAAGGGCTTGTAAAGCGCTGGCGGCCGCGCCATCAGACTGATCCAGCACCCGCCGCACGCGCACATCATTGTCCAGTTGGTTATAGGTCTCGCGATCGATCACGTATCGGTAGACCTGTGCTTCAATTATGGCTGGGCGTTCCATGAGTGAGACGGCCCTGACAATGGCATTGGGAAGCGCCATGCCTGTTTCGATATCAAAGGGCACAATCATGGGTGGCGGATCCACGTCCAGGATAGCGACACTGGCGGCGGCCAAGCAGCCAATGACGCCAAAGCCAAGCCCAGAAAATCCCAGCTTTTGCCACATAAGCTCGCGGCGGCGGGCACCGTAAACCAGTTCTTCCTCAATGATTTCAACCTCAGATGTCATCTGTGTCTACTCCACAGACAAATTGGGTAAGATGAAGTCCATATAACGGCGCTCTTCAGCCAGTGTTGCGGCATCGGCCACGCCTGATTGTCCGGCACCAACGGTCTGGATTGCCTCCAATTCCCACATGCGGGTCATGGCGATGGCGAGTTCAGCTGTCACACGTGTGTTGTGATCGACCGCTTCTTTGAGCGTCTCCATATCTGGGATGAGCCCTACCAACCGTTCAACACGTTCCAGAGATTGGGCGGCTTCCGCATAGCTGTTTTCTGCGGCGGCAGACATCATCGCCCCGGTGCCTGCCTGATTTGCAATACGCTCAGCTCCCGGATTTCCACTGCTCGACATTTGCGCCAAATCATCTTGATCAAAGCCCGCGTCGTCTAGGGCTTGGGTCATGCGGCCTTCCATTTCCGGGGCGGCATTGCCAATTAGCCCGCTGAAGTCGCCGTTTTGGATGCTTCGTATTGTGTCCAGAAGATCACCAAATTCCTGATCCAGCAGCCCATCCAGATCGCCGCCCATTGCCATTTCAATGATGTCTGTCGCGCCGGTTAGGGCTGCGTAGGTCTCGTTGAGCGTGTTCAATTGTTGTTGCACCAAATCGAGCTGTTCAAGTAAAGTGTCGAGCTGATCCGTTTGGATCCCGAAATCCTCCAGCATTTGTTGCAGCTGGCGGATCTCCTGAGCGATGTTGCGGGTGTCAATCGTGGGCACGCCTTGGGCAAAGGCCGGATTGAGGGGCAGGGTGAGGGTCAGTGAAGCCCAAATACATAGGGCTGAGAAAAAACGGATCATGGCAATGCCTCCAGATCAAATTGCATAAAGTCTTGCTCGTGGGCTTGCGCTGCGGCCATGGCCAGCTCGGCCGCACTGAGCGGGCGGGTATGAGCTGCTTTGAGTCGCGTGCGGATTGCCATCAGGCGGGTGAGTTCTGCGCGTGCGTAACTGTTGAGCGACATGGCCGCGTGAATGTCATCTGTTTGACCCGCGCGGGTGATGATGTCTTGCACGCGCATCGCGGCGGCGCGGATCGAGATTGCGGAATAATTACCATAGATACCAGCACCATGGGAGGTGAGGCTCATGCTGGAATTGGCCAAGAGAACCGGATCAATTGTGCCAAGCGCATCAACACCGCCGACGCGCGCCAGATAGAGATTGTAGCGCTCTGGGATGACTTTAATGTAGTGTTGGGTTTCGGCAAAAGGTGGCACGCCGCTATAACGCCGCACATTGCCGGGACCGGCGTTATAGGCGGCAAGGGAATGGATGATGTTGCCATCAAACATGGCGAGCATCTGCGCCAGATAACGCGCGCCGCCCGTAACCTGCACATAAGGGCTTTCGTAATAACTCGGATAGATCCCCAGATCCTGCGCGGTGCCCGGCATAATCTGGGTCAGACCGAACGCACCGACCGGAGAACGCGCACCGATGGTAAAACGACTTTCCTGCCAGATCAACGCCTGCAACAGGCAACGCCATTGTTTGGGTGACAGGCCAGCCGCGCGTACGCCGGACATATTGTAGGTGTCTTGCGCGCCGCGAATGATCAGGGTTTCAATGTTTCCGGCGGCATCACCAAAAAGCTGCGCCGCACCGGGATTAGGATCGGTGGTGCCATAGAGCGTTTGGGCCGCACTCTCGGGGTGACTGCCTTGTTCCAGAGCTGCGATTGTCGCCGCGCCTGAGGCACTGGACGCTTCCAATATATCCGCCATTGCCTGCAGTTGCTGTTCTTCGATTTCAGCCAAGACCTCTTCCTGGCTCAGGCGTTCACGCTGCACGGTCAGATCGCGATCCCCTTGAGCAAGGATCCGTTGCCGCTGCAGAAACGCGCCCGCATCAAAGGTCGGCACACCCTGTGCAAAGGCAGACCCGTTCAAGCAGATTAAAGTGAGGATCAGCACTCTAACCATGAGACGCGCCTGCCGGTGAACCAATAGGCCCCAGTAGCTCAAAGTCGCAGTTGCTTTGGCTGACTTCTGCAAAGGATGAGAAGCACTTGGCCTCAGATGGTTGGTACCCAGTGCAGGCGGACAGAGCCAAAAGGCCTGAAAGAATAAGAATGGATTTGAGCATCAGATATGCCTCCAGAAATCGGGGTTTTTGCGATAATCGGCACCTACTAATGCTTCGCCTTTTTCCATGCCGCCAAGGATGGTGAGGTAGGGGCCAAGGGCGCTAAGATCGGTGTCGATCACCACTGCGCCTTGATCATCGCGCACCAATGCGAGACGGGAATTGCTGCCGGTGCCCAGGAGAACGCCGAGTTCCTTTTCTGAGAGGCCCAGCATGGCGTAGTCGCTGGCCGAGGCGCGGATATTGGGTAAAAGTAATTGCGTAGGCACGGCCTCGATAATGGTTTTACCGGTACGGGTTTTTTCAAGCTGACTGGCGTATTGGGTCATCATCACGACCACTGCGTTTTGTTTTCGCGCAGTGACCAGCCAATTGCTCAAACGGTCCGCAAAATATGGATTGTCGAGCGCTTTCCACGCTTCATCAATGATGATTATGGTGGGATTGCGGTCTTCAATGACACGTTCAACACGGCGGAAGAGATACGATAGAACGGCCATGCGTTCTTTTTCGCTTTCGCTGTCAAGAATGCCGGTGAGGTCAAAGCCAACCACGTCACCTTCGAGGGAAAACGTATCTTTGACACTTTGGCCAAAGATCCAACCATAGCGGCCTTCAGCCGTCCATTCCCGAAAGCGTTCAAAGAGATCGCCTTCATCGGCACCAGCCACAAAGAGAGACGCCAGATCCTGCCAATTGCGCAAGTCGGCATCATTTGCATCTGCGTTCTGGCGTACGACTTCTTGGATCCTATTTATCTGAACAGGGCTGAGTGGTCTGTCAGCACGATGGAGGAGCGTTGCCAGCCAGTCGGAAAGCCATGCTTGCCCGCGCCGATCGATTTCTGTGCAAAGCGGGTTCAACCCGGTGACCTCACCGGCCTTGATAGCACTATAGCGCCCGCCATTGGCACGCACGGCCATTTCCATACCAAGGCGGTAGTCAAAAACGAACACTCGTGCGGCGCACCGGCGGGCCTGCGTCATCAGAAAAGCTGAGAGCACGGATTTTCCTGAGCCAGGGCGACCAAGGATCAGAGTATGCCCGCCCGTGGGCTCTTTGTCGGGCTGACCAGTTTCATGGTAATTGAACAGAAAGCCAGAGCGTTCGGGGGTAGGAAACAGCGAGATCGGTTTGCCCCAAGGTACATGATTACCTGTTTTGCCAAGCTGGCTGCGATGTAGGGCGGCGAGATCAGCAAAGTTCATATTAGTGATCGCGGCTTTGCGGCTGCGCATCTGGCCATTGCCGGGGTGCTGGGCAAAATAATGGCTGCGTGCGGCAAAGCTCTCATTCACCAGATTAACGCCTTCAGTGGCGGCGATGTTGCGCACCTCAGAAGCGATGTTCTCAAGTTTCTCTTCATTGTCCGCAAAGACAGTCACAGTCATATGATGATCGCCAAAGCTGAGGCGTTTGGATTCTAGGTCATCGAGTGCATCCACCAGTTCTTCGGCGAGAGAAATCGCGCCATCATCACTGGCTTTCATCAGGCGTTGTTGGCGTTTAATGCGCCCGGCCATGATATTGCTGTTGATCGGCGTGAAGGAATGCGTGACCACCATATCAACCGGCAGGTTCAACTCATCAAACATCGTGCAGGACGTTTTTGTGGGATAGCTCTTGATTGCAAAGCTGGTGCCAAATCGCTGCCCTGTCACCCCATCGCTGAGGGTGAAACTCCGCCCAGCGAACGTGACCCGCGTATTGGCCACATCTTGTGCGATGATGCCAAAGCGGGATTTGGAGAACAGCGGGGTTTCTTGGCCGGTATTGAGCGCGCCGAGGAAACCCAAGAATTCACCTGATTTTGCGGATAACAGACGCGGCTTCATCTCGGCGAATGAAGACATCAGAAACCCAACCACTTCTTCGAGCTTGCGCATTTGTTTGGCGGTTTGGGTTTTTAAATGTGTGATCGAACCTGAGCGGCGTAAATGCAACCGCGCACCAGCGGGCGGACGTTTCAACACTGTCAATGTTAGGGTTTTGTCCCGTAGCCCTGCATCACGCATCGCGGTTTGCCAGCGTAGATCCACAGCAGAAGCAAAACCATCACCTCGCACTGGTGGCAGCTCGGCCGTAATCGCCTTCGATACCTTGTGTACATAAAAACCATAGTCCGGCCCGATCTGGGAAATGATCGCGGCAAAAACCGCACGGATTTTTTCCAGATATGCATCATCACTGGTCATACTGTTGACGCCATCCAGTCGAATGCACTGAAACAACCCGTTCCCGCGTGTGCGGATGGTGACATCATCCACCAGCGACACATAGGGCAGCATGCTGGCCATGGAGCGCTCGCTACTGGCCCAGTCTGGCAATCCTGTCTCATCACGGGGCATAGCTGTCCCCCGCATATATTTTGCGGTTGGGCGTGGGCGGCGTTTCTTGCAGGGTTGTTACGACAACCTCAAGAAATGCCGGATCCCAATCAGCCGCCTTCCACAATGCAGGATATGCGAGGCCCGCAAGAATGATGACAGGCCAGCTTTGCACCCACAAAAACACCAGCACAAACCCGAACAGCCAAACCATCGCATACATGATGGGCAGGCCGATCAGTTTTGGTGGTCGGATCAGGCCAATGAAAAGGTGGGTTTGCGCGGCCATCCTACTTTACGCGCCCCAGATGGCGGTAACGATGGTGGGGGCGGCTGCAATGCCTGCAATGGCGATCAGTACCCAAAGCGCTTGGCGGAAATCCAAAATGCCAAAGAGCCAAGACAAGAACACACCGATCAAGGCGAGTGTGCCAATTACGATGCCCAACGGGCCAGTGATCGTATCGACGATGCCCTGTAGCAAATTCTGCACGGGTGAGAGATCGATACTCTGAGCCAGGGCAGGGTTGGGAATCATCAGACTGGCTATGGCCAGCCCTATTAGTATGCGAATTTTGGTGTACATCAGGACGCTCCAGTCAATCGTTGTGCGACCGCCATGACGCGGCGGACGTGGTTTTGGGTTTCTTGGTAGGGGGGAATTCCGCGATAACGCGCGACGGCATCGGGGCCCGCATTATAGGCGGCAAGGGCGAACTCTGGCGTTCCAAAGCGTGCAAGCATTGCTAGAAGATATCGTGCAGATCCGTCCAAATTGGCACGCCAATCATGAGGGTCCACGCCGAGTTGCGCAGCCGTCGCGGGCATTAGCTGGCCGAGGCCTATTGCTCCAACGGAGCTGCGCGCATTGGGGCGATAGGCGCTTTCAATCTCGATGTTGGCTTGGAAAAGGGTTTGCCAGTCAGAGACAGAAAGCCCGGCATGGCGCAAAGCCGCATGTGTGCCATAACGCTGCGCAGTGCTTTGAAGGGCTGCGAGGATCTCTGGGCGGGGAATTGCTGTTGCTACGCGCGGCGCTTCACTCACAGCTGGCGCGCGCGCAATCAGTTCTGGTGGGATCGCGCCAACCCCATCGATATAGTTTTGCGCAAAATCTGATTGAGGCGTCTTTGTCTCTAGCTGGCCATCGGCCCGCATCGAGAGAATGAAGCCTTCGGCGGTGGCGGGGGAGGCAACAAGTGCTGCAAAGAATACGAGTGGCTTAGTTGGCGTCGTCCAACTTATGCGTGGCCACTTTGCCTTCTGCCATCGGGATCGAAATAATTGAAAAACTAAGCCCAGCAAGGAAGCTTGAAAGCCCATTAATGGTTTTGAATTCACGAGCGGCCATATTGTTGCGTGACGTGACAAGCAGACGTCGTGTCCCACCATCGGGCGAAACGCAATGCACGGTCCAAATTCCGGACCATTGGGCTGAGGCTCTTGTGGGCGTCTCGCGACACACAATATCTGCTGAATGACCCTCAGCAAGCAGTGTGCGCAGCCCTTCTTCGCTAACAACATTTGGGGCGTCTTGCATTAAGTTCATAGGTTCAGGCCTTGCGAAATTTGCATTGACCCGGCAGTCCCTCATGGACTGTCACGATTAATGCAATACTATAATATTGCAATCAAGAGCGGCTTTGTGAATCGTCACGCTATGGATGCTTCAAAAGGTATTTATCGGAATATACTCCACAAACCAAGGTGCATGCTAAGATGATTGGTGAAATTGTTGGTGTTTTATTGGGCTGGTTCTTGGTTGTACAAGCCGTTTTAGCACAGACCTGCCTGCTGCCCGCTCCGCCGTTCGTGCCTGCAGATCCCGAAGGTATCCGTGTTTACGCGGATCTGTTACGTCGAGATATGGAGACGTATTTCGGCGATGCGGAACGCTACTTTCGCTGTCAGGATGTACAACGCAGCGAGGTATTTGAAGAGGTGCGGCTGGCGAGCGAAGCTTATGGGCGGGTATTTGAAACGGTTGATCCCCGATAGTTTTGAGGTTTGGGTGTCGCATCGACTGCCAATTAAGAATTCAACAAAGCAGACGTTCCCGTAGATTGCAGCGAATGTCGGCCATGAGCCGAAAGTGACATTCAGCAATGATGCCATAAATAATATCATGGGCGAGCACCCTATAACCTGTTCGCTCTTGCTAATAATCCGCGTTTTTAACTCGCAACCGTTCAAACATTGAAAAATAAGAGGCGATAGCTTTCTCATGATGATCAAGTTTTATGTGTGCAACGGTCTCTTGAATATCACGCCAAACGCGTTCTTTCTCGTCACTATCGCTGACAAGGGACACGAGACCAGGTGCTTCGCGATAGTATTCCTTTACCAAGCTGCGACCGTCTTGAGAGAAAAGGAGGACTTCGTCGCGGAAAC
>Ga0316205_10000697_pt1 | contig 54024 bp, 48 predicted proteins | sample 3monthpyrite_MG_FD_204941 | JGI IMG/M metagenome (GOLD analysis project Ga0316205, IMG submission 204941) | Microbial mat bacterial communities from mineral coupon in-situ incubated in ocean water Damariscotta River, Maine, United States -... | ecosystem: Environmental > Aquatic > Marine >...
ATGCAATTGTTGCCGATCAACCCGGCATGACGCGTGATCGCAAGTATGGCACAGCTCGCTTTGGCGAACGTGACATGATCCTGATTGATACAGGTGGTTTAAGCGGTGAAGAAGGAATTGATGAGTTAATGGCTGGTCAGGCCATGCAAGCCATTGATGAATCCGACATTGTTATTTTTTTGGTTGATGCGCGTGATGGATTAACCTCTGGCGATAACACCATTGCTACACATATCCGTAAATTAGGTAAGAAAGTTATTCTTGCCATGAATAAAAGTGATGGTGCAAATATTGATATGCTCACGGCTGAATTTTATGCCTTGGGCATTGGTGAACCTCATGCCATTTCTGCTGCGCATGGTAGAGGCATGGGCACCCTGGAAGAAGTTATTATTGATATGCTTCCAGCACAAGAAGAAGATGAAGATGAAGAAGAGGCGGATGATGACCAAGGTATTCGTATTGCCATGGTTGGTCGCCCAAATGTTGGGAAGTCAACGCTAGTTAACCGTATCCTCGGTGAAGATCGCGTCTTGGTTTATGATATGCCAGGCACCACTCGAGATAGTATCAGCATTCCATTTGAACGCCGCGGTATAGAATACACTCTGATTGATACGGCAGGTGTGCGTCGACGCAGTAAGGTTAATGAGGTTGTTGAAAAATTCAGTATTATTAAAACATTGCAATCTATCAGCGCCGCGAATGTAGTGCTGGTGATTTTTGACGCACATGAAGGCATTACTGAACAAGATGTGAGCTTATTAGGTTATGCACTCGATCAAGGTCGTGCCTTAGTCATTGCGGTGAATAAATGGGATGGACTGGAGTCTCATGAACGGAGTCGGATTAAAGATGAGCTCGATCGTCGACTTTCATTCATTGATTTTGCTGAGATTCATTTTATTTCAGCACTGCATGGGACTGGTGTCGGCACTTTGTTTGCAGCGGTCAACAAAGCTTATAAATCAGCGATGATCAATATCGCAACACCGCGTCTAACGCGTATTCTTGAAGATGCCGTGGAGGCTCATTCTCCGCCAGTGGTACGTGGTCGCCGGATCAAATTAAAATATGCACACCAAGGTGGGCGAAACCCACCCATTATTGTTATTCATGGCAAGCAAACTAAAAGCATTCCAGAAAGCTACACACGGTATTTAACGAACACCTTTAGAAAGGTGTTGGATTTGCATGGCACGCCTGTGCGGGTTGAATTTAAGAGCGGTGATAACCCTTTTGAAGGTCGCCGCAATAAACTGACACCGCGTCAGGAACATAAAAAGAAGCGTTTTCAAAAACACCCTCGAAAGTAGTGTTTCGTACATAAATTTCCTGCTTTTATCTCTAAATGACTGATTTTTTCATATAATCGTCATTTTTGTTAAATAGACCACATTTCATCGTCTAAGATAGTCATAGAGTATGACTAACTACCAAAGAGACTGTTTATGAGGATAATTTGGTCAAGCATTTGTCGGTTCCTTAGTAACGCACGGGGTATGGTGTTATTACTGGCGATTCTTCTATTAACACCGTTAGCACAGCCATTTTCAGACTGGATCGACAACCATTGGTTTACGTGGGCTTCCTATCTTCAAAAACAATCTGACGATGTCACCAACGTTGTGATGATAGAGTTGCCCTATGATGTCAGTGGTAGCAAATCAAAGCGCTTCCTTGAGCGGATAGCGGCAGAAAGACCCAAAGCGATGGCCTTTATCGGTTTACCCTTGGATAGCAAATTACGCACAGGCTTACGTGAATTATCGATCCCCGTAGGTGTCGAGCCAGAGGATTTCGACAGTGATGCAATTGTTTATAGTACAGCAAAACCGATAGCTCCCATTGACCCTTCTTACAAGCCGTCGTTGTTTGCATCGCTATTAAGGCAGCCACCACGACTAGGTTTTGATAGTAATCTCCGGAAGAACACCATATTTGTCCCACTAGGAAGTGTGTCAGCACAGCAGCATAACCTTGTTTGGTTACAAGGGAATTTACCTATCGCCGATTTGATTTTATCAATTTATAGCGATGCCAATAAAGACCAACGGATATTTTGGAAAGAAGGTGTAGGCCTTAGTATAAACAGGGAACGGTTACTAACAGGCCCTGATGGGAGGATTTATATCCCCTCTGCTGTGAAAGCAGACATTCCTTACTATAGCAGTACTGAATTTAGTCGTAGTGAATCTTTAAGGCAGTTTCACAATAAGGTCATCGTTATAGGGCAGAGTAACTTAAGCCAAATAGGTCCGTTGGCACGGGTTATATCAGCGATGTTAAGTGGGCATAGTGTTCATGTGCCTGCGTGGGCAAACATTGTTGTAGCTGTCATCGTACTAGTTATCCTGTTCTATCTTTTTATCATACTACCTACTATTCGTTTCACGACAGGCATACTCGTAAGTGGTATGTTGGTGGCTACTACTATGGCGGGGCAGATAGGACTGCTTTTAATCGCTCAGTTATGGTTGCCATTAACGGTCCTCATGGCCTTTGTAGTGATTGGGCATAGTTTAATGTCGTTAGCATTGTGCTATGAGCGAAAGCTCAATAATCTTATTTTAGAAAAAGATGATGCCTTACTCTTGTTAGGTAAAAAAGAAGTTGAAATGGCAGAATATGATCAAGCTGCAGAAACATTATTAAGATGCCAACCCCGAGATGAGGTTTTTGAAATACTCTACACCATTGGCATTGAGTTTGAGCGACAACGTCGCTACGACAAAGCCTTCAGACTTTTTAGTCGATTGTCTAGATTGAATAAAGGTTACCGAGACATTGGTAAGCGACTTAAAACATTAGCGGACGTGCAAAGCCAGACTTCACCGGCAAAAGGGGATTTTAACGGAGCAAGTACATTAGTTATACCCGAAATGGATTTAGAGCATCCTGTACTTGGTCGCTATGAATTACGCCGAGAGTTAGGGCGTGGCGCAATGGGGATTGTTTATTTAGGGCACGATCCAAAAATCGTTCGTGATGTAGCAGTCAAAACAATTAACCTAAAGCAATTTAGCGGCCAAGAGGCGGATGCTATAAAAAGTCGGTTCTTTAGAGAAGCTGAAGCAGCAGGTAGGTTAAATCACCCGAACATTGTTACGGTCTTCGATATTGGTAATGAACAGAGCTTAGCCTTTATTGCGATGGACTACGTGCCGGGTAAGCCATTAAGTGAGCATACTAAAATTGGTGCAACATTAGACTGCGATACGGTATATCGCCTTATTGGGCAAGCAGCGCAAGCGATAGATTATGCACACCGACAAGGCATTGTGCACCGCGATATTAAGCCGGGTAATCTTCTTTACAACGAAGACGAAGCGCGGATTAAAGTCAGCGATTTTGGTATTGCTCGTGTTACCGACACCACGACAACGCGAACGGGTACAGTATTAGGTAGCCCAAGTTACATGGCGCCAGAGCAGCTCACTGATGGCAGGGTCGATGGCCGTGCAGACATCTTTAGCCTAGGTATTACGCTGTATCAGTTACTGACCGGTGAATTACCCTTCAAAGGCGACAGCTTACCAAGCCTTGCTTACCAAATAACGAATAAAAAGCATCGCAGTATCCGTGAACTACGTCCGGAATTACCTGCCAAGATTGTTAGAATTATTAACAAAGCATTACAGAAAAACCCAGAAAAACGTTATGCCACAGCACAGGAAATGGCAGATGCCTTAGCGAAGGCATAAGGAATTTAGGATGAGCCAATTCAAAATACATGGAGAGACTGATGTTGGTCTCATGCGCGAAAATAACGAGGATTGCATTGACTGGCATTTGGGTCAGGCAGCTGATTCTGCTCTAGCCATTGTGGCTGATGGCGTGGGCGGCTTTGCTGGTGGGGAAATAGCCAGTCGCTTAGCCGTTGAACATGCGCGAGAAACTGTTTGTAGAACAATAGAAAAAGATAGCGAGTCGTGGCATGCGGAGAGCGCACGCATGGTCTGGCGCGTCATGGACGCGGTCGCTAATGCCAATCAAGCAATTTTTAGTGTTCGTAGTCAAAATACTGAGATCGGTCGGATGGGCACAACATTGGTAATGGCGCTAGCGCATGGCGAAAATATTTGTATCGCGAATGTTGGTGATTCACGTTGTTATTTTTTTCGTGATGGTGTGCTGCAGCAACTGACGATTGATCATTCGATGGCTCAAGCATTATACGCGACAGGTGTCGTTGGCATTAACATGGCTTATCGAAATGTATTGACTAAAACGCTTGGAGTTGAGCGCTGCGTTGAGCCACAAGTAATCATGCAGGCAACGAGAGTCAATGATATTTATTTGCTGTGTTCGGATGGGTTAAGTAGCTATATCGAAGATGAAGCTATCGCAGAAATTATCAGAACAACAGATCAGCCATCCAAGGCAGTAAAAAAATTAGTGAATACAGCCAATGAAGTCGGCGGCCAAGATAATATTTCAGTGGTATTGATACAAAGGACTAGCTAAAGGAGATTGATCATGGCAAAGCTCATATTAATGCTTGATGGTGTTGGCAGTCAGCACTTTACTATCGAAGGAGAATGTCTACGTATCGGCAGGGCTGCTAACAATGATATACACATTGATGATCTTTCCGTTAGTAATGAACATGCAATCATTGAAAAAAATCAGGACGAACATTTTCCAGAGCACGTGACCTATAAAATACGCGATCTAGGCAGTACTAATAATACCTTTGTGAATGATGTCCAAGTTAGCACTAAGCAACTTAACAATAATGACACGTTAAAGGTGGGATGGAGCGTTTTTAAGTTTGTCGACGAATGCCAACCATCGATGGATACTACTGCGTATATATTGCCAACCTAGGGAGCTTGTTTCCTTAACCAAGAAGCCACAGCAGATACAAATTCATCTTCATGATTTCTAAAGCGATGATCGCCGCCAGAGATACTGACTTGTTGATATTGATCTGACATTAAGTGTGTTCTATCAGCGGCAGCATCATAATCTTTGCCGCTAGCATTCCCCCAGATATCCAAAACAGGTATTTTTATGTTTCGCATATTATCATCGCAAGACAAGGGGTGTGCTCCATTGTTCCTACAACCAGCGATAATCAAACCAGAGATTGTGTGATTGGGATGTTTAGCTATATAGGCACTCACCATTCTGCTGCCCATACTATGCCCCATTAAATACACGCTCTTTACACCTTTTTCTTCACGTAAGAAACGAATGCCTTCCTCGATGATGGTGTAAGCTTTGGGGAAGTCCTCCGCATAATCTTCCCAAAAATCATGTCCGATGGGCATCTGCAACGATAGGGTGTGGTAATTAAGTTTCTCGTTGATAGCTTTTCTAAGTGGATCAACAACCAACCAAGTTGGATGCTTGCCTTTACCATGCGCAAGAATGAGAGCGGTGTTACTTTTATGCCCTTCAAGATAGACAGAGTCAGTTGGTTTATCAGCCTTACCGATAGTAGGGAAGACAACAAGATAGATGATTAAGAATGTAATTTTATTAAGCATAATTTAGTATTGGCTGGGCGAACTTGCCTTACTTCTTAGATAAGTCCTTCAACGCCTTATTCACTTTTATCGGACCACACAGCGAATTCATTGCCACTTGGTTCGGTAAAATGGAAGCGGCGCCCACCTGGGAATGTAAAAATTTGTTTTACGATAAGTCCATTAGCATTTAAAACCTTTTGCTGCGTTGATTCAAGATCGTTACTGTAAAAGACAATTAGTGCTGATCCGAGACTTGTCGTTGAAGACAAGTCTGATTTAAAGAAGCCACCATCAAGCCCTTGGTTTGAAAAGGCTGCATAGTCCGGTCCATAGTCTTGAAACGACCAGCTAAAGGTTTGAGTGAAGAATTTTTTAGTCGCAGCTAGATCCTTCGCAGGCAATTCAATATAGTTTATTTTTTCATGTTCATGCATGAGCATTCCTGTGAGGTATATCTTTTTCTTTAATCTAAATTGTTTAAGGCTTTTTTTATTTCCCGTCTAACGGAGTCAATGTCTTTTGTTAGCGCGATAGTTGGTGCTTGTTCAGTGGCTATTTTTTGCCAAGTATTAGACCAGGTGTTTTTAAGATCTAAGGATCTTTTCTCAACTGATGGGCTTATTAATGAACTTAAATCGACGATTAGCCCTACTTTTATCCACCCCTTGCGTGGGTTTCCTTCAATGCTATCTTTGTCATAATGTGCTGAATAAACTATTTGTTCGAGTGCTGCTAATTCTTTTAGTACTTCAAAAGAAGCCGTTCTTATATTGTTGTTATCTTCGGTGGCCTCTAATCGCCAGGCATTATAACTAAAGCCTACAACGGCAAATACCAAGCTTATTATTGCGGTTATATAGTAGGCCTGTAATTTATTATCCAATTTCATATTTGAGTTTACGCCTCAATTAATGCGTCGGATTACGTAGAAGATGTTAACTTATTATATCTTATGCCAGTCTTCAATAAATTCATTGATTATTATATTCATAGCTTCCCCATAAGCGCTAACAAGATCATGTGGTTTATCACTTTTGGCTGTTTGGGTAACGCGATAATCCCTAAGGTGAACTATCTTGTGTTGTTTGTCATGAAGTTGTAATTCAACCTCTACGAAGACTTCATTTTTATTGCCGCGTTCGACTTGTTCAAAGTGGCGAATTTTACCGGATAACGTAAGTGCAGTGCGCTGCCCTGGGTCGTAGTTGATGACAGTACCGGCAACCTTGGCTTGGCGTAATGCACTAATAAGGTATTCCTGCAACATACGCGGCGGGGTATCAGTCCAGTGATGGTAGTGGTATTGCCTAAGCTGCAGGCTTTGCCCAGCAGTACTGAAAAGTAATGCGCGTTCACCGTGTAGGCCATCCGATACAAGTCGTTTTACAGCAAGCTCATCAGCCAATGCAGTAGGTTGGGCTTTAACAGTTGGTTTAGGTAATTGGTAATAATTATCTTCTGGTACTGGTGGTGGCACAGCACAGGAGGTTACTAAAACTAAGAGTATGCTTGTTGTGAAGAATATAGAGAGGCGTGAAGTTAGTTTGTTCATACTATTTCACTCCTGCCGTTGCTTTATCTTTAGGTGGTGTACTGCCGAGCAACAGCCCTGGGTTTTCTCGAATTTGGCGGCTGAATTCATTCATATTTCGACTAGTACCTTCCAAGTTGTAAGTGATGGTTTCAATGTGCTGTGAAACCGTGTCGAGGCTGGCACTCATTAAACGAATCGAGCGTTTGAGATCGGCGCGGTTTTCATCGATAAGTCCTTGAGAAGAGTGAACCACGCCATCTACTTCAGCAAGTGTCTTATCTAATTTCTTTGATAAATCACTTAAACTGGCTATGGCGTTGTTAATGTTTTGAGTGTTTTTCTGACTAAGGATATTCTCAAGATTTGCAGCACTGTTATCGAGACGTTGCATAAGTTGCTTGGCATCATCGATCAAGCCGGCTTCTTTATTGAGTGTACCGACAAACTGTCGGACATCACCGATTAATAATTTAATATCACCTGCAGCGCCGCCTACAGCAGCAAACAGATCGGCACCTTCTTGACCTTGTAAGGCAGCACCTTCTTTCAGTGAAACGTTACTAACACCTTCTTTAATATTAATGGATATACCGCCAAGCAAACCGGAGGAAATTATCTGTGCAATACTGTCGTCTGGTACTTTCCAGTCTTCACGAATCGCAAAGGTTACTTTGTATCGGGTTTTGCCTTCATGTTGAACGGGGTTAACTGTTTCAACTTGACCCAGCTGATAGCCTTCGTAAGCGACAAGTGTTCCGTATTTTAGACCTGCAACACTGTTATAAAAAACATGATAACTTTTTGTTTCACCACTACGCCCAGAGATGATTGTTATGCTAACAATTAGTGCAATAATGACAGCTAGCACAAAACTGCCAACAACTAGATAGTTCATGTTCTCATGTTTCATAATTGGTCACTCTTTTTGTCCGGTGAGTTCTTTTAAATATTCATCTGCATTAATTTCGACATGCCGTGCTTCACGGTTCAATAGACTTTGTATACGTTCATTGTCTGAGTTTTTGACTTCTTCGACAGTGCCTATCATTAAAATCTTACCTTTATCAAGCACCGTAATACGGTCCGCAATACGAAAAGTACTATCTAAGTCGTGTGTCACGACAACGATTGTTGTGTTGAGCGCTTTACGAATTCGCAAAATAAGATCGTCTAGCTCTGCTGCGGCAACTGGATCAAGTCCCGCTGAAGGCTCATCAAAAAATAATAGCTTTGGATCCATGACTATGGCACGCGCCAACGCAGCACGTTTAATCATGCCACCAGAAAGTTGTGCGGGCATGAGATCATCAAACCCACCTAAATTAACAACCGATAACTTCATACGACCCATGATTTGGATAGTATTTTCATCAAGGTTGGTGTGTTCTCGTAAAGGTAAACAGACATTCTCGCCAACGGTCATGGAGTTAAACAGCGCACCGCCTTGAAATGATACGCCCATGTTTTTACGCAGGTGGTCCATTTCTTGTGAGTTGATTTTAGTTATGTCATGGCCCAGTAATTTAATGCTACCACTGGTGGCTTTATGTAAACCCAACATATAACGTAGCAAGGTACTTTTACCGGAACCACTGCCGCCCATAATGACCATGATCTCGCCGGTGTTCACGTGCATATGAACATGGTCGAGTATGCGCGTTGTACCATAGTGTGTAACGAGGTCTTCGACCTCGATAGCAGCTTGAGTTTGCGGGTCGGCCTGTTTGCTCATGGTTAGTGCGTCAAAAAGAAAGTAAACACCATATCAGCGATGATGATGTAGGTAATGGATAATACAACTGAACGAGTGGTGGCCTTACCCACGCCTTCAGCACCCGCAGTGACAGAGAAACCATTAACAAAACTGACTAAGGTAATAATAACGGCGAAAACTAAACTCTTGTACAAACCTTGGGTAATATCCTCGACCTTCAGTACCTCGATGGTTCGATCGGCATAAGCTTGTAAGCTCATACCAAGTTCAAGTGAGCTATAGATGCCGCCACCGAGCAGCGCGATAATGTCAGCAAAAAATGTTAGCGCCGGTAACATGATTAACATGGCAATCATGGCAGGTGTGACAAGGTAACGAACAGGACTAATACCAATGACACGTAGTGCATCGATTTCTTGTGCAATTTGCATCGTCCCTATGCGTGCAGCAAGCGCAGAACCAGAACGCCCTGCAACCAAAATACCAATGATCAGTGGCGAAAACTCGCGGGTCACAGAAAGCGCAATGCCCAATACAACTTGTGACTCCGCGCCAAAGGTTTTCAATGTGGCAATACCTTGGATGGCGAGCATCATGCCAATTGCAAAAGCCAGAATTGTTACAATCGGTAAAGCATGAATACCAATGTGCATCATTTGCGCAAAAATAGAGGGTGGTTTAACGGCCTGCGACCGGCGAAAGCCAAACAAAAGCCAGTAGAATGATTCAACTAGAAGGGCGAGCGAGTAACCTAATTCTTCGACACCGCGAAGGGTGGTTTTGCCCAGCTTTTCGGTAAAGGTTCTTAACACTTTTTTACCAGTCAAGAAGCCTGTATGCGTTCATCAAGCGAGCTGTGAATGGAGAAGACTTTATCGAGGTGTGCCAGTTGCAAGACACTTAAAACGGCATCACTGATATTAACTAAACCGAATTCGAGGTTATTATTTTTAGCCAGTTGGTAGCCTTCAACTAAACTGGCGACACCGGAACTGTCAATGTAAGTGACCGCGGAGAGATCGATAACTGTGCTGCGATCAGATTTGATGCAATTAAGGATAACTTCGCGTGCATGGGGTGTGCCATAGAGGTCAATTTCACCTGAGAAGCGAACGATGAGGTATCCTTGTTCATCATCAATTTCAAATTTCACGGGACTGTCAGTGTCTTTGGTCATTTGATTGTTATTCTCATTTCGAGACGGTTTCCACGCCCGTCTTCAGGTACAGTATAGACTAGATTATCCATAAGCTGCTTCATAAAGTGTACTCCCAGACCGCCTGGACGTACATCGTCGAGTGCCCGAGAACGAATTTCACTAATATCAATGGTTTCAGCGTAATCGCGTAGGTTAATAACAAGTTGTGGCGGGCTAGCATAGCTATCAACGTGAATGTTGAGCTCAATATCACCCTCATTACCTTTATAAGCGTGTTGAATGATATTACTGGCCGCTTCACTGATAACCAAGGTGATGCTGTCTATTTGTTCTTTTGTACTGCCAGCCGCCTGCAGCATACCACGGGTACTATCACGTAACTCCTTGATATAATTCGCTTTTGCTGGAACATTAAGTGTTAACGAGGGCGTTAGAGTCTTATTTTCAATGACAAGCACGGTGACGTCATCATGCAATTCACGATCTTCACGTTGCAAGCTTTCAAACATGGCTTTAATGCGCGCAGTCACCGGTTTATCTCGGTGGGCATTGATCATGGACTGAAAGCCTGCTTCGCCGAGCATTTTTCCATTTTGCTGCGATTCAGTGACGCCGTCGGTATATATATAGAGTGAACCATCATCTAATTGTAGTGTGGTTTCTGGGAATTCGATATTGGGCACAATACCCAAAGGAGGGGATTGGCCGATAATGTCTTCAAATCGACCATCCGCGTATTGCAGCATTGGCGGTTGATGACCGGCGTTTGCAAGTACGACCTGATTACTTGCAGGATCAAAGATGCCACCAACCATGGTGACAAACATGCCTCGGGTACTGTTCTCATGCACTTCGTTGTTAATCATGCTCATAAGTTGCCCAGGCGAAGATTGAGTTTTACCTAGACAATGAAATAGGCTGCTGGTTTTAGCCATGAGCAGAGATGCATTCATACCTTTACCGGATACATCGGCAAGATTAAAGACAATCCGTCCGTCAGGTAAGCTGAAATAATCATAAAAATCCCCCGAGACTTCACGCATGGGGAGGTTGTAACCGTGCACAGGAAAATCGTCCGCCTCGGCAACGGGTAATAGGTTTGCTTGAATTTCGCGGGCGAGTTCTAACTCATGTTGAATACGTTCTTGCTCAACCAACGCAGAGGCCATTGCCGCATTATGAATAGCCAATGCCGCAGCGGCAGCGAGTGCAGTGAGTATGTGTTGATCATCCTCAACAAATAAGCCGTCGTCAGTGTTCTTATTAATTAATTCAATGGCACCTAATTTTTTATCTTTGATGGTTAAGGGCGCACAGAGAATTGAACGGGTAGTAAACCCAGTTTGCTCATCAACTTGTGCCGTAAAGTCAGGATCTTTACTGACATCAAGCACCATTTGAACGGTATTGTTTTTAACAGCATTGCCGATGATGCCATGATTGGCCGCGAGACGTAGCCCAGTGAGTTGAATAGGCCCAGCGCAAGTTCGACAAACTAATTCTGTGTCGTTGTTATCCAGTAAAAAGATGGAGGCCGCCTCAGCATGCATGGTTTCCATCATTTGTTTGGTAGCATTGTTGAGGGTTTCTTCTATATCCAGAGAGGTGGCAAATTCCTGAGCCATGCGAGCCACCAAGGCTAAATGTTGGCTCAGTGGCACGGCTTGCTGAATGTCATCTTCTGGGTGATTCATATCTTCATCATGCCTAGATTCTTAGTGCGCTTCAATTATGCAATTTATCTTATAGTATTGTGCTAGATTTATCAGTAAATTCATAAGGCTATATGATATTTGTGAGAAACCGTGCTAGCATCAGTAGTATGAGACAGTTCCATGGTAGCGAAATAAATAAAGACCGCCGACTTAGCTTGCGTGAAGTTATGCAACAGCTTGTTGAAGAAGGTCGGCTTGCCAAAAATACGCTTGATAATTTTCTGGTGCCTGCTCGAAATTCAAAAATTGAAATTCACCCGCTTACCATTATTGCACAACAAGAATGGGAGGATCTTGCTAGACCCGGTTCGAAGCTTACGCTTGAAATCTTAGCCGAATGGCTTGCATTCAATACGGCACTTCCTTATTTTCGAATCGATCCACTGAAGGTAGATGTGGGTGCCGTAACGGAAACAATGTCATCCGCTTATGCAACACGCTATAAAATTTTACCTATCGAGGTAGATGAGACAAGTCTAACCATCGCAACAGCCGAACCCCATGTACGTAGCTGGGAAAATGAACTAAGTCATACAACAGGTCTGTTTATTAAACGGGTTGTTTCAAACCCCAAAGACATTACAAAATTCCTCGGTGAATTTTATAGTGTTAGTCATTCCATTCGCAAAGCCAAAGATGATCAGGGTGAAGGTATCCCCGGGGTTACAAACCTTGAGCAACTTGTCGAGTTAGGCAAGAGTGGCCGACTTGATGCGAATGACCAATCGGTTGTGCATATTGTAGATTGGTTATTACAGTATGCATTTGATCAGCGTGCCAGTGATATTCATCTTGAACCACGCCGCGATATGAGTAATATCCGTTTCCGTATTGATGGTGTGATGCATAATGTTTATGACATGCCGACACCTGTGTTAATTGTAGTGATTAGCCGCATTAAAGTATTAGGCCGTATGGACGTTGTTGAAAAACGTCGACCGCAAGATGGCCGTATTAAAAGTAAAACCCCAGAAGGGGATGAAATTGAATTACGTTTATCAACCATGCCAACTGCATTTGGTGAAAAGTTGGTCATGCGTATTTTTGATCCAACCGTATTAGTTAAAAATTATAATGCGCTTGGGTTTAGTAAACAGAATGTGGCCGATTGGAAAAGCATGATCTCACATCCTCATGGTATGATCTTGGTAACAGGTCCTACCGGCTCAGGTAAAACCACAACACTTTACTCTACCCTAAAGTCCTTAGCTAAATCAGAAGTGAATGTTTGTACAGTTGAAGATCCAATTGAAATGGTTGTCCCTGATTTTAATCAGATGCAAGTACAAGGTAACATTGGGGTTAACTTTGCAGCCGGTATCCGAACCTTGATGCGTCAGGATCCAGACATCATTATGGTCGGCGAAATTCGTGATAAAGAAACAGCTGAAATGGCAATTCAAGCTGCACTCACAGGGCATTTAGTTCTATCAACACTGCATACTAATGATGCAGCGGCAGCGATTCCTCGATTGCGTGAGATTGGTATTCCTGCTTATATGATTAATGCCACGCTTGTTGGCGTGATGGCGCAGCGCTTAGTGCGCACCTTATGTCCACACTGTAAAGAGCCTACTGAGATTGATGACGCTATCTGGAAGGGGTTGATTGCACCATGGACGGTATCGGGTACGATGAATTTTCATAAAGCCGTTGGTTGTGAAGAATGTCGCCATACCGGCTACTTAGGTCGAATGGGGATTTATGAGTTAATTATTTTTGATCAAAATTTGCGTAAGCAAGTTGGTAAAGAAACCAGTGGTGAAGACATTAGAAAGTTGGCTGTGAAACAAGGCATGACTAGGCTACGAATTTCTGGTGCTAACAAAGTTGCGAAAGGCTTAACCACAATAGAAGAAATCATGAAAGTTGTACCGCCTGATGATGATTGTGAGTAGTTCTATTAGTTACTCTAGGCTTGAAATTTTAAATAATCGATACCATATTTATGCTAATTAACAAAAAAACCAAGGTGGTTTAAATGGAAATCTCAACGATTGTTACACTGGTTATTATTGCATTGATTGTTTTGTATTTTGTAGGGATATTTAACCAACTTGTTGCACTTAAAAATCGCTATGAAAATGCATTCTCGCAGATAGAAGTACAATTAAAACGCCGTTATGACTTGATCCCTAATTTAATTGAAACAGCCAAAGGTTACATGAAGCATGAGCGTGAAACCTTAGAAGCTGTTATCAACGCACGTAATAGTGCATCAAAAGGCTTGGATGCATTAGCAAACGACCCTGGTAATGCTGATGCCATGAAAAACCTGGTTGGTGCAGAAGCTAATTTAACAGGGGCGATGGGAAAATTTAGTATGTTAATGGAAGCCTACCCTGACATTAAAGCGAATCAAAACATGATGCAGCTCAGCGAAGAATTGTCGACCACTGAGAACAAAGTCGCCTTTGCACGCCAATCGTTTAACGATCAAATCATGGCATACAACACCTACAAACAGTCATTCCCACAAAATATCGTTGCAGGGCCGTTTGGTCATGCACAAGATGCAACCCTATTAGAATTTGAAGACAGTGCAGCAATTCAGGAAGCGCCTAAAGTTTCTTTTTAAGGGTTACTTATTAAAACCGCATGAATTTTTTTCAACATCAACAACAAGCGCGTACCAGTACGCGTAAGTTGATTTTTCTGTTTGTACTCGCAGTTATTTCTCTCATTATCATGACCAATATATTGGTCATGTTTGCGTTTGGTTTCTTAAATGATGAAATACAAAGAACCACAGGCGCAGCCGTGGTTATTGACTGGCAAATCATTGGTGCGGTGAGCATCGCTGTATTGTCAGTTATTTTTATTGGCAGTGTTTACAAAGTTAGCAGCTTATCATCGGGTGGGACGGCAGTTGCCGAAATGCTTGGCGGCAAATTGCTATCACATGGTAGTAAAGATCCTAATCAACAAAAAGTGTTAAATGTTGTAGAAGAAATGGCCATTGCATCAGGGACACCTGTGCCACCGGTTTATTTACTTGAAGAGTCTGGTATCAATGCATTTGCCGCGGGCTTTACGCCTAGCGATGCCGTGATTGGCGTTACGCGAGGTACCATTGAAACCTTAGATCGCGAACAACTTCAAGGTGTTATTGCACATGAGTTTAGTCATATCCATAACGGCGATATGCGACTTAACATTCGTTTGATCGGTGTTCTGCATGGCATTTTAGTGCTTGGCATTATTGGCTATTACATGATGCGTTCTGGGGCACATAGCCGTAAAAATGGCGCAGGGATGGCTGGCTTGGGTTTAGGGTTAGTAGTAATAGGTTATGCGGGCACATTTTTTGGCAACATGATCAAAGCAGCCGTGAGCCGACAAAGAGAATTTCTTGCCGATGCCTCGGCGGTTCAATTTACACGTAACCCTGATGGCATCTCTGGTGCACTGATTAACATTGGCGCAAGTCAATACGGTTCCAATATTGAGCACCCCGAAGCATCAGAAATTAGCCATTGTTTATTTGGCGCAGGCATGAGTAGTTTCTATTCCGGATTGTTTGCTACCCATCCGCCTTTAGAAGAACGCATCAAGCGCCTTAAGCCATCATGGAACGGTGTTTTCGTTGCAAACAAACCAAGGCCATCGGCTCAAGATACTGATACTAAAAATCAGGATAACTTAGCAGAGAAGAAACGCACCATTGCGGCAACAGCGGCGGTGATTCTTGCTGGCGCAGAGCAGTTAAATCAAACAGGACAAACTGAGCCTGCGCATCTTCAAGCGGCGATTAAATTACTTGATGACTTGCCAAAGGTATTCGCTAGAGCAGTACGTGATCCCTATGGCGCACGCGCTGTTATTTACACCTTATTGATGGATGAAAATGATATAGATGTTTTCCAGCGACAGTTATCACATATTGAATACAACGCTGATACAGGCGTACACAAAGAAGTTATTAAGTTACTAGATAGTCGTGAACAATTAGCCATTGAAATGCGCTTGCCATTAATTGAGCTAGCATTATCTTCACTGCGCCAATTGTCAGTACCGCAATACGACCTGTTTAAAAGTATTGTTGAGCGACTTATAGAACTAGATAGACGAATTAGTTTATTCGAATGGATACTGAAGAAGTTGGTCTTTCATCATCTTGACCGTGTGTTCATCAAAAAGGTGGCAGGGACGAGGCAATATATTTCTAAAAATAAAGTTGTTAGTGAAATAAATTTATTGTTGTCAGTGATGGCACAAATTGATACACAAAATAATTTAACGAATGATCAAATATTTGATGCTGCAAAACAACATTTAACCGATATAGATATTTCATTACTGCCAGAAAAAGACATTAGCTTCAGCAAGCTTGAGGTTGCATTAGAAAAATTATCTAATCTTGTCCCGTTAGACAAAGATAGTTTATTAAAAGCTTGTGCGGCATGTTTAATTGCAGATGGAAAGGTTACTGTAAAAGAAGCTGAGCTTTATCGTGCTATTTCAGAAGTGCTCGATTGTCCTGCGCCATTATTATTGGTTGACGCTTAAGTAACTTATTCTTTTATCGGTTCAATAATAAATAATTTAGGATCTACTCGCTGGTTATTTAGGCTCACTGTCCAATGTAAGTGTGCCCCAGTAACGCGTCCGGTTTTCCCCACGGTACCAAATTTCTCTCCACGTTTTAGTAACTGGCCAGGTTTAACGTTAATTTCATGCATGTGTGAATACATAGTAACTAAGCCTTGACCATGATCAATCATGACTGAATTGCCATTAAAGAAATAGTCACCGGTTTCAATAACAGTACCGTCTGCGGGGGCAACTAAAGGCGTGCCTTGCGCTGCAGCAATGTCTAGACCGCTATGTGGTCTGCGAGCTTGGTTGTTAAAAAAACGTCTTAGGCCAAATGGACTGGTAAAGGGACCTTGCACAGGAAGGATAAAGTCGGGGGTGACTGTATCGTTATCGCTCCAATGCTTAAGTGCGCCAATTATTTCTTTTTTATCAGCACGAATGCGCACAAGGTCATTGGCATAGGGGTTTACCTTACGTTTATTCGTTATATTTAAGTGTTGGGTTTTATACTTTTTAGGCTTTACCGTGAAATATTTGGTGTAAGGGATCTCACCTGCTGATTTTATCTTAATGGAATGACGTCCCGTCTTAGCTGTCAGCCCAATACCAATAATGGCTAACCAGTTGTTATTATCGCGAACCACCATTATACGGCGTTTATTATAAATGACCTCGGGCCGTTGATGTGCGTCGGACTTATCGAGTTGAATAATGGCCACGCCACCGGGTACTGCATCATGTTTAGGTAGGGCAAAGGCAGCACTGCTCAAAGAAAGCATTAACAGCAAAATGGATGTTTTAAAAATACTCATTCGTCGAGTTGACGCTCTTCGACCAAACATAATAGGCGACCTTTTTCTAAACGGGTTTCAATCTGTGTGCCTTTCTTTATAGTAGCAGCATCACGAATGAGCTCGCCAGTATCAACTCGACGAGCAATAGAGTAGCCACGCGCGAGTGTGGCAAGAGGGCTTACTGCATCGAGTGTATTGAGTAGTAGTGATAAACGCTCGTTGTTATGTTGCAGTTTTGCTTGCATAGATTGGACTAATCTATTTTTTAATAATACTTGTTGCTGTTGGTGAGCTACGATCCGCTGCTGTGGTGTATAGCGGAGTAACGATGAGTGTAAAAGGTGCAGCTGATTACTTCGCTGTTGTAGTTGATTATTTGTTGCTAACAATAAACGCTGCTGTAACGCCTTTATACGTAATGCGGCTTGCTGTAAGCGTTGTTCTGGCGAGGCGATACGTTGTGCTAACCAATCCATGCGCTGAGCATCTTGGCTAAGGCGATTTTGCATGATTGATATAAGGCGACGACTAAACGAGCTCAGTTGTTGTAGCCACTCGTTACGATCTGGACTGAGTAGTTCTACTGCTGCTGAAGGTGTTGGCGCGCGCACGTCAGCGACGAAGTCAGCGATAGTGAAATCAACTTCATGGCCAATGGCACTCACAATCGGAATGTTACTTTTAAAAATCGTATGCGCCAAATGCTCATCATTGAAGGCCCATAAGTCTTCAAGCGAGCCACCACCACGACCAAGTATCAACACATCACACTCATTACGTGCATTGGCAAGATGAATCATTTTCGATATTTTTTTTGCAGCGGTACTTCCTTGCACAGGAACAGGATAAATTAAAACAGGAATACTTGGAAAACGACGTTTCAGTACTGTCAACATATCGTGAATGGCCGCACCGGTTGGCGAAGTAATAATACCGATCTGTTTAGGTAATTTAGGCAGTGCTTTTTTATGCGAAGCCTCAAACAAGCCTTCATTTCGTAAACGACGCTTTAAGGCTTCATATTCGCGGCGCATGGCACCGTCGCCAGCTTCTTCCATGTGCTCAATGATAAGTTGAAAATCACCACGCGCTTCATATAAGCCAACTTTGGCTCGCACCAGTACTTGCATACCATTTTCGGGTTGAAAATCGAGTAAGCGCCGACGCATTTTGAACATGGCACAACGTACTTGGGCAGTGGGATCTTTTAGTGAGAAATAAATATGCCCAGAAGCAGGGCTGGCAAGGTTAGAAATCTCACCTTCTACCCAGGTCAGGGGGAAATTCTCTTCCAGTGTTTGTCGCACACCACTGGCGAGTTGTGAAACGGACAATATTTCACGTTGTGGTTGTTCGATTTCGTATTCATCCATGAGCGTAGTGTATCAGGCTGTAGTGCAGCGCATCTATTAACAATTTAGGGAAGCTAACAACAAGAAGGCCGGCAAATGCCGGCCTTCTAATAAACCATATAAAAACTAGTTTATTTGATGTCTTTAGACATACCTGCGTGCATTTGATCATGAGCTTGCGCTTTACCCATTTGACCTTGACGTTCTACTTTATTCGCCAATTTCACGGCTGTTTCCATGTCACCTTTATGGTAAGCCTTTTTCGCTTTACCAAGAATCTTGTAGCTGTCACGCCATTCACCACCTACTTTCTTAGCCGCTTCAACTGATTTAACAGCAGCTTGTACAGCAGCAGCTGCGTCTTTTTTGCTTGGTTCAGCGGCAAGTGTTGCGCCTGAAAAGGCTAAACTAGCAGCGGCGACGATTAGTGCAATTTTCTTCATGGGTAAATCTCCTCCAGATGTGCATTGTTATTATATTAAATTACTTAATTCATGCTGTATGTTAAATATATGCTTATATTTGGCCTGAGTCGACAGCTATCTCACATGTTCTGGCCATTTACATAGGCTATCTAGTTTACCCCGCCCGCGTCAATCTCTATAATTATCTGCTAATCAACTGGCCACTTTTGGCCAGCCCGACAAATGGAAGCCTCGTATGCGGATTATTGAAGAAGCCCTCACTTTTGACGACGTTTTGCTCCTGCCCGCGCATTCTACCGTTTTGCCTAAAGAAGTTAGTCTGGCAACGCAGTTGACCCGCGAAATTACCCTGAACATGCCTTTGGTCTCTGCGGCCATGGATACGGTCACTGAAGCACGTCTGGCTATTGCCATGGCGCAGGAAGGTGGCATGGGGATTATTCATAAGAACCTGACTGTTGAGCAGCAAGCGGCAGAGGTCCATCAGGTGAAAAAGTTTGAAAGCGGGGTGATTAAAAACCCGATTACAGTTTCGCCGACGATGACTATTGGCGAACTGCTTGAAATAACTAGAAAAAATAAAATTTCTGGTGTGCCAGTGATGGATAAGGGCGATTTGGTCGGTATTGTGACTAACCGTGATGTTCGTTTTGAAACACGTTATGGCGCGCCGGTTTCTGAAGTCATGACCCCAAAAGATAAGCTGGTAACAGTGAAAGAAGGGGCCTCCAAAGAAGAAGTCATTAGTTTGCTGCAAAAACACCGTATTGAGCGGGTCTTGGTGGTCAACAACAAATTCCAGCTTCGTGGCCTGATCACCGTCAAAGACATTCAGAAAGCCACTGAAAAGCCACTCGCCTGTAAGGATGACCAAGGTAGCCTGCGTGTCGGCGCGGCTGTTGGGACAGCCATAGAGGATGAGCGAGTGACGGCATTAGTTGAGGCTGGCGTTGATGTGATTGTGGTGGACACGGCGCACGGACACTCTCAGGGCGTTATCGATAAAGTTCGTTGGGTAAAACAGCACTTTCCAGATTTACAGGTCATTGGCGGGAATATTGCGACGGCCGCAGCCGCTGAAGCCTTGCGCGATGCAGGTGCAGACGCAGTAAAAGTGGGTATCGGTCCAGGTTCGATTTGTACTACCCGTATTGTGACCGGCATTGGCGTACCGCAGATAACGGCGGTGAGTAATGTCGCTAAGGCATTGGCGAAAGACGGTATTCCACTCATTGCTGATGGTGGGGTGCGTTTCTCCGGCGATGTGGCGAAAGCACTCGCAGCCGGGGCATACACGGTCATGATGGGCAGCATCTTTGCCGGCACAGAAGAAGCGCCAGGTGAAGTAGAGCTTTACCAAGGACGTTCTTATAAATCCTATCGCGGAATGGGTTCGTTGGGTGCGATGGCGCAAAAGGATGGTTCCAGCGATCGTTACTTCCAAGAAAGTTCAGACCAAGAGAAGTTAGTACCGGAAGGTATCGAAGGCCGTGTACCTTATAAAGGTTCATTGTTAGCGATTGTGCATCAAATGGTTGGTGGTATTCGTGCGAGTATGGGCTACACCGGTTGTGCGAACATGCAAGAGATGCGTACCAAGCCAGAGTTTGTGCGAGTAACCAGTGCGGGAATGAGTGAAAGTCATGTTCATGATGTGACCATCACCAAAGAAGCGCCGAACTACCGTTCAAGTTAATAAAATAAGCCGGGCTATCGAGAGATCGCTCGGCTTTTTTACTTTTTAGTCACCACAGGTTACTTAATGTCTAATATTCATGCTGATCGTATTTTAATTCTTGATTTCGGTTCTCAATACACACAATTAATTGCGCGTCGGGTACGCGAAGCAGGTGTCTACAGTGAAATTTATCCTTACGACATTGAAGAATCTGCGATTACAAAATTTAATCCGAAAGGAATAATTCTTTCTGGCGGTCCGGAGACCGTGACAGAAGGTGAATCACCACGCGCGCGCACTTGTGTGTTCGAGATGGGTATCCCTGTTTTGGGTATTTGTTACGGTATGCAAACAATGGCCGCGCAGTTAGGCGGTCGTGTTGAGTCTGCGGATACACATGAATACGGTTATGCACAAGTTAGAGCACGTGGACATACTGAACTGTTAAAAGACATTGAAGATCACCAAACCAAAGAAGGTTATGGTTTGCTGGATGTTTGGATGAGTCATGGTGATAAGGTTGTTGAGTTACCTGATGGCTTTAGCTTAATGGCATCAACCGAAAGTGCGCCAATAGCCGGCATGGCAGATGAGTCGCGCCGATTTTACGGGCTGCAGTTTCATCCGGAGGTAACACACACGCATCAAGGCGAACGGATCATTAATCGCTTTGTACATGATATTTGTGATTGCGATGGATTATGGACAGCCGACAACATTGCTGATGATGCAATCAAAACAATTCGTAAAACAGTGGGCGACGACGAAGTCATTTTAGGTTTATCAGGGGGGGTCGACTCCTCGGTTGTCGCAGCGTTATTGCATAAAGCAATTGGTAAAAAACTCACCTGCGTATTTGTTGATAATGGTTTGTTGCGTTTAAACGAAGGTGATCAGGTCATGGCCACCTTCGCTGAACACATGGGTGTTAAGGTGATTCGGGTTGACGCGGAAGAACGTTTTCTATTGGCATTGAAAGGTGAGGCTGATCCAGAGAAAAAACGTAAAATCATTGGTAACTTATTTGTAGATATTTTTGAAGAAGAATCAAATAAATTAGAAAATGCCAAATGGTTAGCGCAAGGCACAATTTACCCCGATGTTATTGAATCAGCCGGCGCTAAAACAGGTAAAGCACATTTAATTAAATCGCATCATAATGTTGGCGGTTTGCCTGACTACATGAAATTAAAACTCTGCGAACCGCTGCGTGAATTGTTTAAAGATGAAGTGCGCAAGTTAGGCGTTGAGTTAGGTTTGCCCTATGACATGGTTTACCGTCATCCTTTCCCTGGCCCTGGACTAGGTGTACGCATCTTAGGTGAAGTTAAAAAAGAGTATGCCGATATTTTGCGACTCGCGGACAATATATTCATAGAAGAATTACATGCAAATGATCTCTATGAAAAAGTCAGTCAGGCCTTCACCGTTTTCTTACCCGTGAAATCAGTCGGCGTTACCGGCGATGGACGACGTTACCAATACGTTGTGTCACTGCGCGCAGTTGAAACGATTGATTTTATGACCGCACGCTGGGCGCATTTACCCTATGAGTTTTTAGAAACGGTTTCAAGCCGTATCATTAATGAAGTAACCGGTATCTCACGTGTTGCTTATGATATCTCGAGTAAGCCACCTGCAACGATTGAGTGGGAGTGAGTTTGAAACCCAATCGGACAGTTTTCACTTGCGTTAGGTAGTTTTCTACAATAACTTGAAGATTCATTCTTATAGTAGGTTTATCACAGGTAACAGCGTATGGACTTTCGAGTATTATCAATTGCGATGGGCATTATGGCCGGCACCGCTGGCATTGCTAACAGTGGCTACGGGTTATATAAAAATGTTGTCGTCAAGCCTGCGCAAAACGCGGAATACAATCTCAGCTTGATGTCGGAAATGCCACTGGTAGCCGAGACAATCGAGATCCAGCCGGTCAGTGATCTAGCATTGCGCGTAGAAGTCACGGTGAAAGTATTCAAGACCGGTGACATCCTCGTTGAGAGCGGTAGTCGCCGACAGTACATCCCCTTCAAGCTGTCAGAAAATACAGTAGCGATGAATGGCTTAATATCGGCAGCCTTCGCCAACGAGATAGTTCGCAATGATGGCGTTGTCTACGAGGTCAAGGTGCAGCGTTACCTAGAGGAAGCGAAATCACTGGCAGATAATAAAATCCAACGTGTGCGTACCTATGAAGATGGTAGTGTGGAAACCAGTATTATTGATATTCGTTCCAATAAGGTACTGGAGACAACCAACACAAAAACAAGTTTGACGGATGCGCAACGCAAGGCGATCACCGCCAGCCCATATAAAAAGAAAGTTTTTGTGCCTATTCAGCCAGCAGGGAAATAGTAAAGCGGTTTACTGACTTAGATGATTAGTCAATTCTAATGGTAAACAATCCCCGACCTATTTGAGAGCAATTTGAGTTTAAATGAGTATCGATAAACAATTTATGCAACATGCCATTGAGCTTGCTAAGCGTGCTGAGCAACAAGGTGAAGTGCCTGTTGGCGCTATTATTGTCAAAGAGGGTGAAATAGTTGCTGAAGGTTGGAATCGACCTATTGCCAACCATGATCCAACTGCTCATGCAGAAATAGAAGTTATTCGTGCAGCATCGAAGCGATTAGATAATTATCGTCTTCCTGGCACAACTTTATATGTCACATTAGAACCTTGTTTGATGTGTATGGGGGCGATTACACATGCGCGTGTTGAGCGAGTCGTTTACGGGGCGAAAGATCATAGAGCGGGTGCGGTAGAAAGTGTTTACACAATTCCTCAAGATCGAAAATTAAACCATCATGTTGATATTAAAGGTGGGTTGATGGCAGAAGAGTGCGCACAGTTATTAAAAGATTTTTTTCATAAACGCAGGTAAGACGTTTTGTTGAAGGATTTAGAATGAAGTATTTTTTGATTATTTTATTATCATTATCACTGTTGGCATGTGAAGTGGAGTCACCATCGGCAGAAACATATGCTGAGACAAGTGTGAAAATGGAACTTGTTAAGGTTTCCGATCATGCCTGGTATGTTAAAGGAGAGCCAGGGGTCGCGACGGACAACGAGGGTTTTATTTCAAATGCAGGCGTCGTCATTACCGATACCAGTGTCATTATTTTTGATAGTTTAGGCACGCCTTCATTAGCCTATAAACTGCTAAAAGAGATTCGTAAAATTACAGATAAGCCGATCACGCGAGTGATTGTGAGCCATTACCATGCCGATCATATATATGGGTTACAGGTGTTTAAGGATTTGGGTGCAAAGATTTACGCGCCATCAGGGGCAAATGAATATTTAGCATCTGAAGGATCTATAGGCAGACTCGAAGAGCGAAGATTTTCTTTGAGCCCTTGGGTAAACGAAAAAACACGCTTAGTAAAACCAGATTACTACTACGAGAAGGGTGAAAGTTTTACAGAAGGTGGTGTTAGGTTAACGGTGTCACTTGTTGGCGCGGCGCACTCAGATGGTGATTTAACACTGTATGTTGATACTGATCAGGTACTTTATTCTGGTGACATTATATTTGAAGGACGTATTGCATACCTCGGCGACGCAGATACTAAGCATTGGCTTCAAACACTTGAACGAATGGAAACGGGTCAATTAAAGGCATTAATTCCTGGTCATGGTCAGGTTGCATCAGATCCGAATAAAGCAATTAGCCAAACACGACGCTATTTAGCATTTTTACGCAAGATGATGACGGATGCATTTGAAAATCTGCAGTCATTTGATGAAATTTATGATGAAGCAGATTGGTCGGAATTTTCTGATTTACCCGCCTTTGCAGAAGCAAACAGGCGAAACGCATATCAAGTTTTTCTGTCTATTGAGAGAGAACAGATTGCTCTAGAACAACTGTGAGCTAAATATCTGATTTCTTTCGGACTGTTAAGGTGGTGTTTATAAGTATTTGCTTATAGATAGCTAAATAGTTTTAGTTTGTATTCATTCGATTAAATGACGTGCAATACGGCTAATATATTCCATGTATCATTTCTTTATACTACGTAAGTATTTGTGAACATTGCATTTCAATTCTATATGCCATTAAATTAGTGCTCAAAAAAAAGCAATAATCATAACAAAAATGGCTTCCAGTTAGGTTTGCTTCATTAAATAGTTATTCAATTGAATTTTTTATCAAAAGCTATTTTGGTTGAGCTTTAGAATTAATGCTGATTTTTGTTTGGATAATTCAAGAAATAATAAAAATTGTCGATTTATATATATCTAGACTTAGATAAATTGAATAAAAATAATGGTTAGGATTACCGAAGTACTATGAGCAAGCAGATAGTTTATATAGTTGATGATGAGCGACGCTCTCTTGATTTTGTTAAAGTCCTAACAGATTCAGCAGGACTGGATTCCGAAATATTTTCTAATCCACTTGAGTTTATTGAGTCTTATAATCCTTCAGATAGAGGCTGCGTCGTTCTCGATGTAAAAATGCCACAGATGAATGGCCTTGAAGTACAGGAAGTATTGAACGAAAGGGACTCAACACTGCCTATTATTTTTATAACGGGTTATGGCAATGTCAATATAGCTGTTGAGGCAATGAAAGCAGGCGCAGTTGATTTTCTAGAAAAACCTTATGAAGGGGATGCTTTATTAGAAAGCATTCATTCCGCGTTAGAGAAAAATAAAAACAGCGATTCAGATCTATCCATTGATGGTTCTATGGGTAAACGGCTAGCGTCATTAACACCTCGCGAACATGAGGTGATGAGTATGCTTGCAAGATCATTAAGTAACAAAGAAATTGCTAGGTTACTTAACATTAGTCCACGAACAGTGGAAGTTCATCGCCAACATATCATGAATAAACTTAAAATAAAGTCAGTGCTCGATTTGCCACAAGACCTGATTTAAGTATTGCTGTTAAAAAATGCTTTTGTAAAACAGAAATGTTTCAAACGATGGAGTGTTGATATTTTAGTATGGATTTAATTAATGGCACTTCAAAAGTACTGATTGTCGACGATGATACGGATTCACGGAATCTCATTTTAGCGATATTAGAACCGTTTGCCTTTGATATGGTAACAGCTGAAAATGGCCATGATGGCTTTGAAAAATTCATAGAGTGGCAACCATCGCTTATTATTACTGACTTGCAAATGCCGGTTATGGATGGTCTGGAATTGATAAAAAGAATAAGAAGCGCAGGTTCTATCGTTCCTATTATGGTTATCTCTGGTGCTGGCGTATTGTTACCAGAAGCGACATTATTAGGTGCGAATGTTGTTTTTGATAAACCCTTCGTGATTGATGAAGTGGTCGCCTCTTTTAATAAACTGCTCGGGTAGTTATTACATTAAAGTGCTGGAGAGGTTATATCGATAGTCTCTATAGTGTTCTCAGGCTTTTTCAATGTGATACGTTCGTCAAGTTGCGCGTTATACCACACTAATAAATCATAGTAACTGCGGATATATTCAACATAGCGGACAGGCTCTCTGCCACGTGCATAACCGTATTTTGTTTGTTTATACCATTTACTTCGACTTAATAAAGGTAAATTTTCTTTTACATCTCGCCAAGCATTGGGGTTGCCGCCACGTTTTTCGGTGATAACGCGAGCATCTTCCAAATGTCCTAGCCCAACGTTATAAGCCGCTAGTGCAAACCAAGTGCGATCGGGCTCTTCAATTTGTGAAGGAATACGGCCAATTAATTCTTTAATGTATTCAGCACCACCTGAAATGCTTTGTTCTGGATCAGTACGATTTTCTACACCGAGGTACTCAGCCGTTGGCAACGTTAGCATCATAATGCCGCGTACACCTGTGGGCGATTTGGCTTCTGGGTTCCAGTGTGATTCTTGATAACCAATTGCGGCAAGTAAACGCCAGTCTAATTTATTTTTTTCGGCGGCACGCTCAAAGAGTGAGCGGTACTTTGGGAGGCGCTTGTGGATATGACGAAGGTATGTGCGCGTACCCGCAAAATTGAATCGCTCTATGTGTCCATAATAACGGTCTTGTAATATGCTTAGTTCGCCACTTTCCTTTAATTCTTTTATGAATTTAGCCGCTGCATCGTATAGACTATTATCTTTACTCAGGGGAAATGCCCAGGCGAGTTGCTGTGGTTGACTAATGTCAAATGCAGCAGTTAACTCTGGTTGGAAGCGTTTACTTAGTTTGACTTCATTTGAATCGGCAATGCTAAAGTCGATAACCTGCTCCCAAACCAGGTTAAGCAGTTCTCCACTATCGAGTTCAGGGTTCTCTATCCATTCAAGTTTGGGTTGGGATGCTTGCAACTCTTCTAATTGCTCAACATGGCTGCTGTTAGCGACAACTTCTATATGCTTACCGATTATATCAGCGAGTTTGCGGGGGCGTTTATTGCCGGCGCCCATCCTGTAGACCAATTGCTGGGTAATCGTTTGATAAGGTGGCCCAAATCGTACCCAGTCTTTGCGTGGTTCAGTGACGGTTAAACCTGCGGCAGCAAAATGAACTTGATTTTGAGATACCAGCGATAAAATATCAGCAAGATTCGATGGCGTGATAATTTTTACTTCGACATTTAACTCTTCTGCAAAACGACTAACCAGATCATATTCAAAACCAGTTGGTCCATCGGGCCCTTCAAAATAAGTTGTAGGGCTATTACGTGTCGCAACTAGCAGCAAGCCATCATCTTGTATTTCTTCGAGTAGGCTTTGTGGTTTATCACAGCTAGTGAGCAATAAGGCCAAAGTGATGAACAGATAACGAACCAATGTAATCCCCAATATATTTCCCAGCCGTTTGCAAAGACTCAGTCTCTACTATGATTTTAGCAACTAAATCACTGAAATGCCTCATATGCGCTTGAATAAAGTCTTTAAATCAATAAGATACAGTTATGTTTATAAAAATAATTGGAAATAAAACAAATTATGTCTGAATTACCACTTATACGTATTGGTGATGATGTCGTTTTTACGATTGCGGTTAGAGACATTTTTGCCACGCCGGTAGATGCCATAGTGAACCCAGCGAATAAAGGCTTATCGCATGGTGGCGGGTTAGCAGAGATTATTTCGCGTATGGCAGGTAAAGAACTTGATAATGAATGCGATGCATTGATTGAACGTGATGGGGTGCTGGAAACCTCAGATGCGGTCATAACAACGGCAGGGTTACTCGATTTTAAAGCTGTGATTCATGCCGTCGGGCCTCAAATGGGTTGCGGGGATGAGTTACTTAAATTGGAAAAAGTGATTCAGAATGTTTTACAGGTAGCAGCGCAAGCCAACCCGCCGATAACGTCTGTGGCTTTCCCTATGATTAGCACGGGTATCTATTGTGTCCCTAAACAAATATGTGCTCAGGCATTTGCAAACGTGATGAAACCCTATCTAGCGTCAAATTCTGAGAATAAAGTAAAAAACATTTGGCTGTGCGTTGGCTTAGATGACTTTGAACTTTTCGCACATCATTTTGATGCAGAATTATCTACTCAGAAATCAAATGCGGATGACGCGGGCATTGCTGAGTTTAATTTAAGTGAAGAAGCGATATCAGCTGAGAAGAATACTGATATCGATGAATGGTTTAATTAGTTTTGTGGCAATAAATTCGGATCAATGATCGGTGGTAAAGAAATAAAACTATTCGGTGCTTCTGAATCAGAATCATCATCAGTCATCTCGGGATCTTCATTAGGTCTTGCATTCAGGACATTCGTATTATCTGTGGCCTTAGGTGAACTAGTCGGCGTGGTGACTGGCGGCAGGGCGTTCATGGGCGCTTCAATCGGTTGTAACTGCAATGGTGCGGATTGTTCTGGTTCATCGTTAATTTGAGTCGGCTCACCTGTTTCTTCAAGCGCAGAGTAATCACTTCCAAGTAACGCCGCTTCGGTTTTCTTGTTCATGACCAAAACACTGATACGGCGGTTAGATTTACTAAAGGGATCTTCTTTTGTGAAAAGTTTTGATGCCGCAAGCCCTTCAACCCGGCCAACTTTGTCTGTTGAAAGCCCGCCTTCTTCCAGCGCACGTCTTGCCGAATTAGCGCGATCTGCCGATAGCTCCCAATTACTGTAATCTTTGCGTGCTGTAAATGGCGACGCGTCGGTGTGGCCACTCACACTGACTTTATTGGGTACTGTTGATAAGAAGCCCGCCACTTCATAGAGGATTCCGCGCATGTGGTTTTGGATGTCAGAACCGCCACTGTTAAACATGCCTCGATTCTCTTTATCGACGATTTGGATTTCTAAACCTTCAGCGGTGACTTGAAGTAATAATTGATCTTTGTAAGGGGAGAGGGCTTTATTTTTACCAATGGCATCAACCATGTCTTTCATTAAATCATCTAGACGTTGTTTTTCAGATTCTTCTGCCTTCATGGCAGCTTGCTTTGCTTCATCTTCTTCGTCAGTATCGGATTCATCATCGGATTTATTTTTTTGGTTTAGCTTATCGCCTTCACCTTTTGCGATGTCCATCATACCGCCCATATCGATCATGCTAGTACTCGCACCACCAGGACCGTTCATGCCAGGACTGGGCACGGGTGCTTGCCCTTCAGTTAGACTGACGTTTTCAAAATAATCGGAGATACCACCTAGCGTTTCAGTTGGCACAGCGCCGACTAGCCACATCACCATAAAGAAGGCCATCATTGCCACGGCGAAATCGGCGAAGGCAACTTTCCATGCGCCACCATGGTGGCCATGACCACCTTTCTTAATACGTTTTACAATAATCGGTTGTTTTTTATCTTCCATTGACTGACAACCTGGTTAGGAGGCTTTTTGTTCCTTCAGGTATTCCTCTAACTCGCTGAAGTTTGGTCGGTCAGTGCTGTATAAAGTCTTGCGTCCAAACTCAACAGCAATTTGTGGACTATAGCCATTAAGCGTCGAAAGAATACAGACCTTAATACACTCAAGAAATTTTGATTCATCCGAAGCTCGATGTTCCATGGCGGTTGCCATAGGGCCAACAAAGCCATAAGCAAATAAAATGCCAAGGAAAGTACCCACTAATGCCGCACCTACATGATGACCAATTACTTCAGGTGGCTCACTGATTGAGGCCATGGTAATAACGATACCGAGTACCGCCGCAACAATACCGAAACCAGGCAAGGCATCAGAAACACGGGTTACAGCAGCAGAAGGTTGTTCCGCTTCATGATGATGCGTTTCTAACTCAATATCCATGAGGTTTTCAATTTCAAACGGGTTCATGTTACCGCCGACGATAATTCGCAGGTAATCACAAATAAAATCCAGTGCATGATGATCTTTGATGATTTTGGGGTATTTACTAAAAATGGCGCTTTCTTTAGGGTCTTCGATATGCTCTTCGATGGCCATCATGCCTTCTTTTCGCACCGTAGCGAAAATATCGAACATCAATGAAAGTAATTCCATGTATTCTTTTTTGCCGTATTTGGCGCCTTTGAGTAAGCCAAGTACACCACCGAAGGCACCTTTGATGACTTTCATTGGATTTGAGATGAGAAATGCACCAAAAGCTGCACCACAAATGATTAAGATTTCATAGGGTTGCCAAAGTGCTGCGATGTTGCCATGAGAGAGGACAAAGCCACCGCCAACACAGGCTAACACTACAATGGCACCAATAATAAGTAACATACAACACTCCGATGCTTAAATAACTTCCTTATTTGAGGGTATCGGTATGTTCCAGACAATCTTGAATGAATTTGTGACTTAATTTTGAAATATTTTATAGTTATGTAGGTGAAAAATATCTAAGGAAAATGAGGGTTTGGTCGATGTTATTAGGACAACCAGTGATTTGGATAACTTAAAGAACTCATAATGGAAAATATAGCAGCAGAAGATGACAGTAAACTTGACCTCAATGGGTGGGTTGAGCTGCTTGCGGATATAAAATTTCCGATATTGGACGTCACAGCAAACAGTGTTAGCAGGATGCAATCCTCAAGTGGCATGTCGGTGGATAAATTCTGCGACAATATGCTCCATGATCCCGGGACGGTATTAACCATGTTGCGCTGGGCAAATTCTTTGCCACGTGGTCGCTTATCATCAGAAGTAACGACCCTTGAAAGCGCCACCATGATGATTGGTCTTGAAAAGATCAAACTCCTTCCCGGTGAAATGACGTCGTTGAAACTACCCGCAGAAAACGAACACATGCGTGCCTACATGCACGTGGCTTGTCGTGCTTTTCACGCAGGGTATCAAGCTTATGATTGGGCAAGCAGGCGTGCTGACATGGTGCCCAAAGAATCATTTGTGGCAGGGTTTTTGAATAACATCGCAACCATGGCAATACTCTTAAATGGTGGTGAAGAAATAAATCGGATCCGAGACATAACAGAAAATGATGATATGTCAGCGGATGAAGCGCAGTACCTCGTACTGGGTTTTAGTCTTAAGCAGCTAAGCCATGCGCTAGCGATAAAGTGGAAATTACCAGCGTTAGTCGTTGATTCATTGATGGCAGATAAAGCAACAAACCCACGTGCGTATGGCGTTATGTTGGCATGTCAGTTAGCGAGACTCGCTGAAACAGGTTGGTATACACCTGAAATGATGAGTTGCACAAAAAGTATTGCTGAACACCTTGAGTTGAAACACGATAGAACAACGTCAATCATTCATCAGAATGCAATTTCAGCAGCGCGTGAATCAGACTGGTATCACGTTATTCCTGCAGCCGCTTTGTTACCAAGAATTTCAGAATATAATTTGGACTGTGACGGAAATATAATTATCGAAGAAGAAGAAGAAGCTGATCTTCAACACTTCTGTTTAATGCCACAGTTAGAAGTTTATGACACCTTAATTGAAAACATTCGTTCAGCGGCATCGTTAATTGATTTGGCTACGTTAATGACCTTGGTCATGAGAGCAATGCATGATGGCCTAGGCCTAAACCGCGTTGTATTCAGTATGCTTGAAGGCGAAGAACATGATGTACTAAAAGCACGTTACATGACCGGAACAGACAATGACCCTGAGTTTAATCGATTCAAGATATCCCTTGTCCCAACTAATTTGTTTACCCATGTCATGAAAAAGGCGCAGAGCATTTGGTTGAATGATACGAATAGAGATAAATATTTGAAATTAGTCCCAGAGAAACTTAGGGAAATAATTCGCACGGACGATTTTTATGCGGGATCAGTGTTTGTTGACAGCCAACCAATTGGTTTGTTTTATGCTGATCGCCATACCAAGGACTGTCATTTAGATGAAAAATCTTATAACCGTTTTAAAGTGCTGATTCAATTAGTGGGTAAAGCGATTGAAGCACAGCGAGAGGCTAATAAAAAAAGCCGCTCAAAATGAACGGCTTACTTTTTGGCGGAGAAAGGATTGACGTCGTTGCACTTCGTCCAAATCATTTCCAATGATTTGTCGAACCGGCTTTTTAATCAAGGGTTCAAATCCCTTCTATAATAATAAAGCCATCCTAAGGGATGGCTTTTTTTTTGGCGGAGAAAGGATTGACGTCGTTGCACTCCGCCCAAATCATTTCCAATGATTTGTCGAACCAGCTTTTTAATCAAGGGTTCAAATCCCTTCTATTAAATAAAAGCCACCCTACGGGATGGCTTGCTTTTTTGGCGGAGAAGAAGGGATTCGAACCCTTGATACGCTATAAACGTATACACGCTTTCCAGGCGAGCTCCTTCGACCGCTCGGACACTTCTCCAAATATTAGGCGGCGAATTATAACATAGTAAAATCAATCATGTCGTTCGCGGCCTCGGCGACATGACACACGTTAGTAGAATGAGTGAAGAGAAAAGGTATGCATAAGATTGTGCTCGCCCGAGTCTATAAACATTCAATGAGGGCTGGCACATTGGCGCCAGCTCAGCGATAATGGCGCCCGACTCGCGTCGGTTCTTCCGCAACGAGATGTTGTGAACCCGGTCAGGCCTGGAAGGGAGCAGCCGCAGCAGCTGCATCGTGTGCCGGAGTGTGGCTGGCGCGAGTCACTTTTCTTCTAAGTGTTTGTTTTTCCATCATACAAGAGTGTAAATCAGTGGTGCAGTGAGCCGCCTGAGCCGGTAGAATAGGCCGCACTACTAATTATCCCTTTATAGAGAGTCTGCATGAGCTATCAAGTGCTGGCGCGTAAATGGCGCCCTCGCAGCTTCAATGAAATGGTCGGACAGAGCCATATTTTGCGAGCACTTATTAACGCTTTAGATAACGATCGGCTGCATCACGCCTATCTGTTTACTGGTACACGCGGGGTGGGTAAAACCACGATTGCACGTATTTTAGCCAAATCATTGAATTGTGAGAAAGGCGTTAGCTCAACCCCTTGCGGTGAATGCAGTACTTGCATCGAAGTTGATGAAGGGCGCTTTGTTGACTTAATTGAAGTGGATGCCGCATCACGTACCAAAGTGGATGAAACCCGTGAATTACTCGATAATGTGCAATACGCGCCAACACGCGGCCGTTATAAAGTTTATCTTATCGATGAAGTCCACATGTTCTCCAACCATAGTTTTAATGCCTTGCTTAAAACACTCGAAGAACCGCCACCGCACGTAAAGTTTTTATTGGCGACCACTGATCCACAAAAATTACCCGTCACGATTTTGTCGCGTTGTTTGCAGTTTAATTTAAAAACCTTACCGCAAGATCAAATTCACGATTATCTCACCTTGCTTCTTAAGCAGGAGAGTATTCAGGCGGATACAGCATCAACCCAACATATTTCCCGCGCGGCGCAAGGCAGTATGCGCGATGCATTGAGCTTACTCGACCAAGCCATTGCCTTTGGTGGTGGTGAACTAAAAGAGTCAGATGTCTGTGACATGCTTGGCGTCATTGAAAAACACCATGTCGTCGATGTACTGCATTGTTTGGTTGCACAAGATGCAATGGGCTTATTAAATTGCGTAAAAAACATGTCAGAGCAATCGGTTGATTATGAAACCGTACTGGTTGACCTGTTAAGCATGTTACAAAGAATCGCCGTGGCACAGGCTGCACCCGCTGCAGTTGAAACGTTTGAAGATGATCGCGACGCGGTATTAAAATTTGCTACTGACATGTCAGCAGAAGATGTTCAGTTGTATTACCAAATTGCATTAATTGGCCGTCGTGATTTAACCCTCGCACCGCAACTGCGTGGCGGTTTTGAAATGATTTTGTTACGCATGCTATCTTTTCAACCCGCAGAAGCAGGCACGCAACCAACAACTACCAAAGTAACGCCTGTCGCGCCGGTTACGAGTAAGGCGCCTACACAGAAGAAAGCTAAGACGACTACAGCGAATATTGCAGAATCAACTCCGGCACAGCCAGTAGTTGCTGCGGTAAAGCCATCAGCAGATTCAGATTGGTCAAGCATCGTTGAGGCGATAGGCGTTGTCGGCGTGGTACAGCAATTAGCGATGCACTGCACCTTAATATCACGTGATGATAAAAAATGGTCATTACTGCTTGGTGCTGAAAATAAACAATTGCACAGTGAAAAATTTGAAAAACGTTTACAAGATGCTTTGCAGACCTACTTGCAAAACGAAGTGAGTTTAGAGATTCAAGTCGGTCAGCAGCAAGGTGAAACACCTGCTATGCAAACTGAACGAAAAAAACAGGAACGACAGGATACGGCAGAAACAGATGTTGCCAGTGATGCTGTTGTGCAATCTTTACAAGAACGCTTTGGTGCAACGGTGCAAGCTGTTAAACCAATCGATTAAATTTAAGAAGAGGATAAGAGAATGAAAGGCGGACTCGGTGGAATGATGAAGCAAGCGCAAAAGATGCAGGAAAATATGCAAAAGGCGCAAGAAGAATTAGCCAATCTAGAAGTCGTTGGTAAAGCGGGCGGCGGCATGGTCGAAGTCACCATGACAGGTCGCCATGACGTGAAACGCGTTCATATTGACGATACATTGATGGGTGAAGATAAAGACATGCTAGAAGATTTAATCGCAGCAGCGGTTAATGATGCAGTGCAAATGGTTGAAAAAACCTCAGCTGAAAAAATGTCAGGCACAATGGGCGGTATGTCCTTGCCGCCTGGTTTTAAAATGCCTTTCTAAATGGTTTGATTGAATGTCGCATAGCCCTTTAATTCAACAATTGGTCGATGCCTTTTGTTGCTTGCCAGGTGTTGGCCCTAAAAGCGCACAACGAATGGCATACCACTTGTTGGAACGCGATCGCGATGGCGCCAAATTACTCTCAGGTGCGCTCGCAAGTGCAGCAGAAAAAGTAGGCCATTGTCGTGAATGCCGAACCTTCACCGAAGCAGACATATGCAGCATATGTGAAAGCCCTCGCCGTAACCGCTCGTTGCTTTGTATTGTTGAATCACCCGCAGATGCCTACGCGATAGAACATGCAACGGGTTTTAATGGTCTGTACTTTGTTCTAATGGGGCATTTGTCACCGCTTGATGGCATTGGCCCAGAAGACATCGGGCTCGATGTTCTCGAGCAACGATTAGAAAATGATAATATCGAAGAACTGATTATCGCTACCAACTCGACAGTTGAAGGCGAAGCTACCGCCCATTTTATTAGCGGACTGGCACAAGACAATGGCATTACTGTTTCACGAATTGCTCACGGTGTGCCACTAGGTGGTGAACTGGAATTCGTCGATGGCCAGACCCTGTTTCATGCCTTCAGTGGTCGCCGCGAAATCTAGGTACCAACACTACGTTGGCATAGAACGAGTAGTCTGTTATCAGTAATTCACTGCTGCCTCAGGGAATCTCCCTTTGGTCGATTCGATTCGGCATCATTAAATTACTGATAACAGACTACGGCAACTTGCCAACTGCCAATCCAATATTGTTAATTATCATTACTCAGCGATTCTAAAATCCGATTATAACTATCATATCGAGAGACACTGATTTCATTATTTTCAATCGCCCCCAAAATCGCACATTGCGGTTCAGTTTTATGCTGGCAATTACTGAATTTACATAAACCTTCGTACTGCCGAAACTCAACAAAACCATTAAACAATTCTTTTTCACTGACTGCCCACATACCAAATTCTCGTACGCCAGGTGAATCAATCAAGCTGCCGCCATCTGGTAAATGATATAAGCGTGACGCACTGGTGGTATGCGTACCCTTGTTATGCTTTTCTGAAATTTCTTTGGTTTTAATATTCATGCCGGGTAACAGCGCATTCACTAACGAAGATTTACCGACACCTGATTGCCCAACCATTATGCTGGTATGACCATGCAAGCTATCTAAGAGCGTATCAATACCATGTTGAGTCGTGGCGCTACTTTCGATTAACTCATAACCAAGTTCGGCATAAATTGAAACTCGCTTTCGTATTGTTGAAAGTTGCTCAGCATCGGTAAGATCAATTTTATTTAATACAAGCACAGGTGTGATGTGAAGTGTTTCAGCAGCGACCAGATAACGGTCAATGAGGCCTTCGTTTAATTCAGGATTAATAGAACAAACAATAAAAATGCGATCAAGGTTCGCCGCAATGGCTTTCATCTGCCCACGAAAGTCTGGGCGTGCAAGTAAGCTAGTACGTGGTAAAACAGCCGTAATAACATGTTCTGCTGGCGGTACTGCTTCGAGCAACACATTGTCACCAGTGACTATCGTTCCAGTGTTTTTGCGGCGACCACTGCGAAAGATACCTTGGTCTGTTTCAACATCTAATTGATGGCCAGCTTGACCAATGACTAATCCCTGTATGGCATCAGACTTTTCATCAACGCGTGTTTGTTGGTTAGAATCGATACGTCGTTGTTGCTGATCGGTAAGTCTATTTTTAGCCATTGAATATGATTAGCTTGCTAAGTGTGCAATGCGCACCGCAGCAGGTGGATGACTATCATGAAACGCTGAATAAAGTGGATCAGGCGTTAAGGTATTTGCGTTCTCTTCATAGAGTTTTACTAGCGCATCAATTAATGATTGAGCACTGCTAACTTCTGCAGCATAGGCATCAGCTTCAAATTCATGTTTGCGTGAAAACCATGAAGTAAGCGGATGCAGCAAGAAAGTAAACACGGGCAGCGCAATTAAAAACAGTGCAAGGGCCGCGTGTAAAGAAGCTGTTGATACACCGAGGCCGGTGTAAAACCAATTTTGTGTGACTAACCAGCCTAGAATGGCAAGCCCCGCTAAACTGAAGACAGCCATGCTAAAAATACGTTTAATAATGTGCTTGCGTTTAAAGTGACCAAGCTCATGGGCCAATACTGCTTCAATTTCATCGGTACTGAGACTTGCAATTAAGGTGTCAAAAAACACAATGCGTTTGTTTTGACCAAGCCCAGTGAAATAAGCATTACCATGGCCAGAACGTTTAGAGCCATCAATAATAAAAATCCCATTACTCTTAAATCCGCAACGGGTCATTAAATCTTGTATGCGCTGTTTGAGCGTTCCTTCCTCAAGTGGATTAAACTTATTAAACAGTGGCGCGATAAAGGCAGGGTAGGCCCACATCATTAATAGTCCAAAGCCTGTCCACACAGCCCATACCCATAACCACCAGAGCTCACCCATGTTACCCATGAGCCAAAGTATGGCGGCGATAAGCGGTGCACCAATAATAATCAGCAACAGTAATTGTTTAATTTGATCTGCAATGAAAGTTTTACCAGTGGTACGGTTAAAACCAAATTTTTCTTCCAACACAAAAGTGCGGTAAATCGACATGGGAATATCGATCAAGGACAGTAAAGCAAATAAGCTGAGTAAGTAGCCCGTACCAATCCAAATCGTTGAGAGCTCAGTTGATCGCCAAAGCGCATCAAGTGATTCTAATCCGCCGCCAATTGTCCATGCGAGCAATACAACGGCGCCAATGACAATATCCAGTCGTTCAAGTGAGGTTTTAGCTTGAGTATAGTCAGCCGCTTTTTGGTGTGCAGCGAGATCAATTTGGTCTTTAAATGCCGGGGGCACTTCCCCTCGATGCGCGGCAACGTATTTTAAATGGCGGTTTGCGAGCCAAATTTGCACGACAGAATAAAGGCCTAGGGCAATAATAAATAAGGTTGTAAATAAAGATGCTGACATAATGAGTAACTATTTATGGTAGATTGTATTTAATAAGACGTCAGGGTAGCCTTTGCTTTAGATTCTGACAAGTCGTAATTAATATGGAGTGAATAATGGCACAAAGCGCAAGTAATCTTATCTGGATTGACCTCGAAATGACCGGTTTGGATACATTTAATGATCATATCATCGAAATAGCGACGATTGTTACGGATCAAGACCTGAATATACTTGCAGAAGGCCCCATTGTGGCAATTCATGTTGATGACACGATTTTAGAGGGTATGGATGACTGGAATACTCGTCAGCATGGCAACTCAGGCTTAGTAGAGCGTATTAGGCAAAGCCATTTCACCACTTCAGATGCTGAGCAACAGACGCTAGAATTCCTAAAGCAATACGTGCCAAAGGGAAAATCCCCGATGTGTGGTAACAGTATTTGTCAGGATAGACGCTTCATGGCGCGGATGATGCCGGAGCTCGAAGATTACTTTTTATATCGAAATCTAGATGTGAGCACATTGAAGGAACTAGCAAGCCGCTGGGCACCAAAGATTTATCGAGGCCATTCTAAGACCTCATCACACCTAGCCATGGATGATGTGCGTGATTCGATTGATGAACTAAAATATTACCGAGAAAACTTTATTAAGTTACCAGAAGTTACTGGATAATAAAGTTAGTAAAGTATAAGTCTTCGATAGGTAGTGGTTCTATTTGACCTTTCAAGGCGGCTTTAATCCCATCTAACGCTTTGATCCGAAGCCGTTCTTTACCGACAGATGAATACAACTCCATGGCATCCTGACCACTCAGTAGCATAAGCATGGTGTGGCGAATAATGCTGTCATGGTGAAGGATTTTTTCACCTAGCTTCATATCTGATAATTTTAATTGAATTTCTACCTGCAGAAAGCGAGATCGCTTACCGTCCGCTATATTGACGACAAAAGCCGGTTTTAATGGTAAATAGCCAGGACCCTCTAAGGGCGCGCTACTGCCGCCACCAGCTGATGCAACAGAAAGAGATGACAAACTTACGAGTGCAACAGCAATCAGTGAAGAGACTAATTTATTCATAATGAAACCCTGCGTGAGCATTGCGATGTTATAAGTAGTTATCGTCCACTTTCACAGATTCTTAAGTTATAACGTAATGATATTAAGGGTTAAGAAACAAGGTAAGCAACTGAAATATGGGGTATTTCTATAAATGTGTGAGATTTGTTTCAAAATAATATTTTTTTACTATAAAGTTTTTTCGAATAGGGACGTTACAGTTAGTGAACATGATATTTGATTTATGTTCATGGTGTTTTGCTTCCCAAATATCTGCAATATTGCAGAATCTTCAGCCCCAGAACCTTTTCTGGGGCATTTTTTTGCCAGTCGAAAATTAAGCGGTGCACTATCTCGATATTAGTGCATAGATACTTTTATTGAGGTTGTCTTGATGTGAGTGCTCAAAATGCTTTGCGTAACAAGCTAATGATAATTCGTTAATGACAACATCCGCTGAAATGTTTTTAAATCGATACCAGTAAGCTGCCCATTGAGTTAAAGATAAGTTCTTTCCCCATTTTTGAATTTCAGCATATTGATTAAGAAGGCTGTGTAGCTCATTAGGTGACTTTGCAATCAATATGGCGCTAATGATTTTATTTTTTTGTTTCCTATGAAGAATAAGGCGTTGAATATATTTTATTAAATGGCTTAATAATCTATAGGTAATCAATGCGCCTAATAATACTAAAATAACCTTCAGCCAAGTGTTAATAAAAATAATTTCTTTTGTGACTATTCGTTGTGTTTGAATCTTACCGGTAGTCGGATTAAAGGTTATAAAGTCCAGTTCTGGCAATGTATATATCCCGCTGCCAGCTGGTTTTAAAGCAATGTTGTGCGTGTAACGATTGTCTGAGCCAGTGTCGATAGAAACATTACCCGTAGGGATGGTTGTAATACGCTCTAAGGGAACAGAAAGAGATGACATTGTTAACGGCAGTATGTCTTTACTAAAAAACTCAATGCGCCATAAATAATCCGGCGTGACAGTGCTGTTAAAACTTAGCTCGCCTACGGGCATAAGTGGCGGTATGTAAGAGGGGAGTTTTCGTACATTCACTACGTTACTGGGCGGGAAAAACTTGCGTTGAATTTTTCCGTTTAAGCGGTAATTAAGAGAGGGTGGAATGAATGTCTGTTTGCCACTTATCAATGGGTACAACTTCCAGCCGGTGGTTATTTTATATTGCCCATTAGCCAGTGTTTGTTTAGTTACAGGAAGCGTGTAAGCCTCAACGCCGGTTTGGGTGTACTTGTCGAGTTCTATTATTGCAAATTTTGAAGGCGTTATAACAGAAGCAAGGAGTGTTAGCTGTTGCCGCTGCCAAACAGAAGAAGCGCTATAAGACGTTTCTATCTGTACTGTGCCATGGTTAGCTTTCGCAGGCTTGATGTTCAGGTTGAGTGGCGTTGTTACTTGTTCATTAAAACGGAGAGCAGGGATGCTTATCACCCCAATGTTTCTTGGGTAAAGCTTAAGCACTAATGTTTGAATATTGACGTTACCTTCAAGTTTGCTAGCACTTTCGATAATTTCAACACCAAAATCTTTCTTTAAATTACTGATATCAATTAATGACAAGTTGTTTTGAATGTCTCTTGCTACAATGCGTGCCGGAATAGGGTTGCCAAGTTCGCTTGTATGTTCATCAACGATCAATTGCAAGGAACTATCGGCAAAAGACAATAATGAAAAAAGGCACAGAATGATAAAGCTGAAGATTTTTACCATGGCCGCACACCTTGTAAAGTCTGCGGTTCATCAAGCGGTGCAGGGTAACCTTCTTCTATTTCAAAAATCCTTCGCCATAAAATAGATTGATCATCTAGCACAGCGTTTAATTGCTTAATGTTAAGGTTTACGTTTGTCTGATTGATGGCTTGTACACCAGACCGCAACTTATTTGATTCAGATGCTTCAGCAAACTCGAGTCCTCGAAGGATAATGAACTCGGGGATATCAATATCATTGTCTGCACTATTTAAGCTGTTGTCAGGCTTCGCTGATTCGCTATTATCTAACGAGACAGTATTGTTATCCGAAAAAACAATGTCTTTGGCTGCCCTAGCAGAACGTGGCCCTTTACCAGCGCGATTAGTCGTTGCTAGTAATTTCTTTCTTTGCTCAATGGCGAGGAGCGCCTTTTTAGCATAAGCTAGATTCTTCGTGCTTGGATCGTGATCAGGTTGATAAAGTAATGCATTTTCATAGCTTGATACGGCTAAGGCATAATTGCCGGTTTGAAAATAGCTATTCCCTAGGTTGTAGAGCGTCGTCGTGAAATGCTGAGGTGTTGATGCAAGCAGTACGGCTTTTTCGAACAAACGTATGGCGCTGGGGTAATCTGCCAATCGGTATGAAGATATGGCTTCACCGAATTTACCGTCAAAATTATTAATCGACGAATAGAGCTCACGAGACTTTATGTAGTCCTTTTTAATCAACTCGCTATAAGCAGTACGCAGGTCGGCGGCTTGGTTAGCAGTGACTGGCGTACTCGTTAATAACGTAATAATAAGTCCCATTGTCATTAATGTAATGGGAATGCTCGCTGATTTTGTCGTGAACAACGCACGAATCTTGAACGTGTAGGGAAACATGCTTACAAAAAGGAATAAAATAGCAGGCAGTAAAAACACATAAAACAACTCTCTCCAGTTTTTTTGCGTTGTGGCAGCGCTATTAGTATTGGGTAGGCCTTTAATGTCTTTTAGAATTAAATCTATATCGGTATTGTCTACCGATGTTTTTTGGAAACGGCCGTTAGTTAATGCACTTAAAGTTTGGTAACTTTCTGGTTTAGGGCGGCTAATAACAGGGCGACCTTCAATGTTTAACCAACCATCATTAAAAGCTGGAATAGCCTCGCCTTGGTTGCTCGCCGTAACAAGTGTGAAGATGGGCGTATTGTTTTTAATAAAAAACGAATTAGCCTCTTTAAGTTCAATATTGACACCCTCATCGCTGTCAGCATCAGTGATCAATAGAATAGAAGCAGTTCTATTATTATTCGGTAGATCAGAGTCGGTCAGGAGTGTGCTTGCCAATTTTAAAGCTGCTAAGGGACGCGAGCCCTGACTTGGCGGTACAAGACGCTTGAGATTTTTTAAATAAAAATTAAGCGCCTCTTTATCATGAGTAAGCGGTACATATAGGTGAGGCTTAGCGGCATAAACAACGATTCCAATCCGACTGTTTGCTGAATGATCGATCAGATATTTAATTTTATTGTAGGCAACATGAAAACGGTCTGGTGTTAGATCGGTTGCATGCATGGATTGCGAAATATCAAGTACCACCATTATATCCTGACCATTACTATCAATATTGTTCGTCACGTCTTCGCTAATTCTTGGTCCTGCTGCAGCAATCGCAAAAAGCAGCCATGCAAAGTAATAGGCTATATTGCGAACAAATGAAGTATTTTTAGAAGCAGTGTTTTTAACAATGACCCATGGTTGGAGCGATTTACTCACATAACTACTGATGTGTTTTTGCTCAAAATATTTTCTTATTAATGAAATCAATAAAGGTTGCAGTGCAAGCAGCAACAACCATGGCATATTCCACTCAATGATATTCATGCGGGTTTCTTCCTGACAAGTGCTCGCATCTGGAAGAGTGTTAATAAGCAGAGCGCAATCAATAGCGGCCACTGATATAAGCTATGGCGGTAAAACCGCGATATCACTTCTCGTTGATGGTATTCCTGTTGTTCAATATCAATCACTGCTTGTTGTAATGACTGACTATTACCGGCCAGATAACTTTTAGCATTGGTCAGTGAGGCCATTTTTTCAAGCAACTCACGATCTGCAGGGTGGTATACAAGCCCGGTGGTACGTTGCTCTTCAGCGTCATAGGTATCAGCACCAACTGCAACGGTATAGAGCGGCAGTCCCGCTTGTTTAGCTAGATTTGCCGCTTGAACTGGTGTGATCGTGCCGAGAGGTAGCGCTGCATCTGTGAGTAATACCAATATCTGATGGCGATTTTTTTGTTTCGCAATTTGTTTAACGGCCAGCGCAATGGCATTGCCGGGTGCGCTACCACGGCCAGCGATACCTGTTCGTAAACGTAGCAACATTGATTTGAGTAAGTAGGTGTCGTTGGTAAGCGGAACCAGCACATGTGCGGTATCAGCAAAGGCGATAATTGATACTTTGTCGCCCTTTAGGTTTTCAATGAAATTTTTCAAGGTTGATCTAACAACACTCATTCGGTCAACCCGTTTTTGCTCAAGCGTATAATCTTTAAGCACCATACTGACGGAGGTATCAACAATGAAGACAATGTCGCGTTGTCTTGGCGGGTCAGGTAATTTTTTGCCAATTTGCACAGGCTCTGCTAAAGCAACAACGAGTAAGATTAAAACAAGCCAATAGACCGAAAAATTAATGAAAGAAGCATTACTTTTACGCTTATTTGATTCAAATAGTAGTTTATATAAGGGATGTCTAACACGAGTATTTGTTCCGGCAAGACCATCAATCAAAGAAGTACTGTTATCTCGGCGACCATAATAAAAGAGTAGGCTAAAAATAACGGGCAGAACGGCTAATAGCCAGAGCATTTCGATATGATTAAAACTTATTTGACTAATCATGATCGAGGTACCTTTAACCATCGACTTGCCTGATTAATAAGCTTTAGCGCATTGTCTTTTTCGCCTTCTATGGCTTGGTAGCGAAAGGTCGATAATTCAGTAACAAAATCATCCCATTCTTTTGGATGACTTTTATCGGCTCTTAAATATTTTGTTTTATGCGATGTTCTTAAAATACCTGCCAGCGTGTACATGGCTTGTTTCGGTGTAATGTGTGATGAAGTTAGATTGTTGTTTAATGCGCGCAGCAAGCGTTTATTTCGAAATGTTAGACTGCGACGCACAAAAATTACGCAAGCAATCACAATGGTTATCGCAATCGCAGAAAAAATTGTCGGTGTATAGTCAAAGGCTTCTGGCGGCGGAACCGGTAGCTCAATATCAAGCAAACGATCTTTTAAAGTGTCTATCGCTTTCATGCGATGGGAACTTGTTGATCAATATCATTTGTTTCTACATCAATTTCAGCATAATCAACATCGAACTGGGCTAATATGTTTCTTATATTATTAAAATGTAAAAATGCCTGCTTTTTATATTGCGCATTCAAATTATTATCTTTTGTGTCGAGAAAGATATCTTGTTGATTATCCGGGTTATAAATACTGACCGACGAAGCCTTGGGCAGTTCTTTTTCAACGTGATCCGATATATTGATCGCAACCACTTTATGTTCTTCTGATAACTGTAGTAGCAATGGGTGCGACGAATCATCCAGATCATGGAAGTCGCTGACTAAGTAAATAACTGAACCACGCACCAGCATATTAAGCAGTAAACGCAGTGTATGATTTAGAGAGACTTCATCAAATTCGTTATCAAGCGGCGGACAGGCTGAGTTAGATTGGTTGAGCAGGTTATAAACGCCTGTCTCACCACCGGCCTCTGGTACCCACTCGCATACCCCATTGAGTACAACCCCAGCAATGGGTGAGATTTGTTTTTTTGCCATGAAAGCTAGATAGGCTGTAATACGCGCGGCCTGTGTTACCTTCAGCCTTGAACGGCTACCAAAGCGCATCGCTTGGCGACGGTCGACTAATACAAACATAGAAGGCCGGCGTTCTTCCCTAAACACTTTCATATAAAGGTCATTACTGCGAGCCGATAATCGCCAATTCATGAAACGCATTTCATCGCCCGCTTGGTAAGGGCGGCTTTCTTCATAATCCAGACCATAGCCACGATAGACTGATCGTATATCACCGTATTGTCGGTGCTCGATTTCATGCTGGTGGTTAAGTGGTTTAACGGGCTTGTCCGCTAAGTGACGAAGCTTTTCTATTTCAACTTGTTCAAGAAGGCGATGCTGCTCGGCATAAATGTCCGGCTGTTGCCATACTGTATTAATGAGATTGTTTAGTTTATTAAGAAGCAAGTTTATTTACCATTAAGGTACAGGTACCTGTTCTAGAATACGTTGAATAATATCGTCCTTACTCACATTGGCGGCTCTTGCCGCATAACCTGGAATAATTCGGTGGCGCAAAACATCGGGCGCAATGGTCATAATGTCATCGGGTGTAACGTGATCACGCTTCGCTAAATAAGCGAGTGCAGAGGATGAACGCAATAGCGCAATTGAAGCGCGAGGTGATGCGCCGGCAATTAAATAATCGTCCCATTCGGGTGTGATACTTTTTAAATTTCTTGTCGCGGCAACAATCTCAATAATATAGCGTTCAAGTTGTTCATCAATGTAGATTTCTGCAACCTCTCTACGAGCAGCCAATACTGTTTCAGGACTGATCGGGCTGGTCTCAACTTGTTTGTCTTCACCAAAGTGCTGTTGGCGGTCGCGTTTTAAGATAGCAAGTTCTTCATCTTGATTAGGGTAGTCGATGGTGACATGCAGCAGGAAACGATCAAGCTGAGCTTCTGGTAGTGGATAGGTACCTGCTTGTTCGAGTGGGTTTTGTGTTGCCATGACGATGAACAGGTCAGATAAAGCATGTGTTTCTCCACCGATAGTGACTTGGTGTTCTTGCATGGCTTCTAATAAAGCCGATTGTACTTTTGGCGGGGCACGATTGATTTCATCGGCAAGAATGATTTCATGAAATAAAGGTCCAGGAATAAATCGGAATGTGCCTTCCTTAGGATCAAAAATTTCTGTTCCGGTTAAATCGCCAGGCATTAAATCTGGTGTGAACTGGATGCGTTGAAAATTTGCATGAACACCACTGGCCAAGGCATTTACAGCAGTCGTTTTTGCAAGACCCGGTGCACCCTCTAATAAGATGTGGCCACCGGTTAGTAAACCGACCATTAAACGATCAAGTAGATTAGATTGCCCAACGATGGTGTTCTGCATATGAGTACGGAGTGTTAGGAATTCGTTTTGAATGCTCAAGTTCAATCCTTGTCGTTTACGTCTACCAATATACTAGCAGAATTGTTACGAAATAGAGGATATTCTTACTTAGGAGAAGTTACTTATGCAATCATTTCTTTATAATTATATGACTGCATCCATTCCTGCAGCTGCTCGATAGGTATTGGTCTAGAAATGAAGTAGCCTTGAGCGACATCACACTTCAATTTTTGTAAGTAAGCCAGCGTTTCAGCGTTTTCAACACCTTCGGCAATGACTGCCATACCTAGATTATGAGCAAGGTCGATGGTTGAGCGAACAATGATTAGATCATTCGAATCATTCAACATATCCATGACAAAGGACTTATCAATTTTAAGTATGCTCACAGGTAATAATTTAAGGTAAGCAAGGGATGAGAAGCCAGTTCCATAATCATCAATTTCCAGTGATAAGCCCATATCATTAAGTTCATGTAATACTTCTCTGGCTCTGGCCGGATCACTCATCACGGCACTTTCTGTGATCTCTAAACTTAAATACTTAGATTGAAGCTTATTGTCATGAAGCGTTTTCTTAATCAGCTCGGGAAGCATTGGGTCTTGTAGATTCCAGGCAGATAAGTTAACAGACACACCTACATCGATATTATTACGTGTCCAATTTGCACAATCATTGGATGCCTGCCAAAGTACCCACTGGGTTAAGTCACCAATTAATCCAGACTGTTCGGCCATTTGAATAATAAATTCAGGCGGTATAAAACCTTGTTGTGGATGACGCCAACGCAAGAGTGCTTCAACGCTAACAATATTCTGTCCCGAAATATCTATTTTAGGTTGATAATAGAGTTGTAGTTGCCCTGTTTGCTGAGTTAACTCCTGACGAAAATCGCCGAGCAAGGCAAGATTATCAACCGTTAATTTATTCATCTCGGTCGTGAACAGTGCATAGTTAAGATTATTCTTTTTGGCGTGATACATTGCTATATCAGCATAGCGAACCAAGGTTTCACACAGGGTTCCATTTTCAGGGCACAATGAAATACCAATACTGGCATCGATAAATAAACTTTGATTATCAATAGTAAGTACTTCACTAATGATATTGGTTATTTTTTTAGCAAACTTTATGGCTTCTTCAGCCGAAGCGCCTGGAATTATCAACGCAAATTCGTCACCACCTAAGCGAGCAATGGTATCTGACTTACGTATGCAGTTTTTAAGGCGAATGCCTAATAGCGTTAAGACCTGATCGCCGACCTGATGTCCAAGTGTATCGTTAATTTCTTTAAACCGATCAAGATCGATTATCATAAAGGCAATGGATGATTTGTAACGAGTGGAATTATGGATTGTATGTTCAAGCCTATCATGTAGCAAAGCGCGATTAGGCAAGCCAGTTAATGCATCATGCAGCGCTTGATGTTTAAGGGCAAGTTGTCGTTGCTGAATAAGACCTCTCATTCTGTTGTAGGCAGAAATGAGGTTGAATACTTCTTTGCTACCACGTTGAGGGACGACAAATTTATCGCCATGACTTTCCTTGGCAAGTGAATCTGAAATTTTGGCAATTGGGCTAAGCACCAGTCTGTTTAGCATTATATTAATAGCGATAATAAATCCTAAGGTCAGTGCGGAAAGCGCAAACAACACAAGGTTCATTTTGTTGGCTGTGTCTTCTACAGAAGCAGAGTTCCTACTTGCCCATTTAGAAGTACCTACATCGAGTTTTTCTAAGGTAGTTAATGTTTCTTCATAAACAGGGCGAATAAGCGTTGTGGTGTATAAAATATCATTGCGCCAAATCGCAGACTCTCTTAAACTTTGGAAGCGCTTAAAATGTCTAGCCCAATCCTTGCTGTTTGTAATCATTTCATCGATAGATTTTTCTACTTCAAGATCAAACTCACTATTTTTAGATTGTTGCTTTAATGTCGCTAACTCTTCTGATATTTTCCCTAACGCAATCACAATATTATACTCTTGTTCGATTTTGTCGGTTTTATTTAGCCCAGCAAAACGTAAAAGAACGGCTCTGAAATTCAATATCATTACTCGCCATAGATCTCGAATTGAATTTAATTTGTTTCGTAAATTGTAATTTTCTACGTTTTTATCGTTAGTTTCTTTTATGTTGTGCAGAATAAGTTCGACCGAGGATGTAAATGATTTGTTCGCATTTAACATATCTCTATTCATGATCGTGAGTACTGGGTATATCCATTGAGGATCATTTCTTAGTTCTAATAACTCATTAATGCTTGAATCCATCGAATTGCTTAATTTATTTAATTCTTGTATTTGCGGAAGTAAACGGGTCTCTTCAAGATTCGACACCTGATTAAGTTTTTTAAACTCAATTGAATTTTTAGTGAGAATTTTCTTTATTTCAGTATTTCTTTTATCAGAAGGACTGAGTAATAGCTCGCCCAATAAAGTATAAACTTTGGTTGTGTTTCGGCGTATATTTGAAACGAAGGTTGACACTGTTTCTTGTAACTGGAGCGCTTTGGTATTTTGCGAGGTAACTTTTGTGACATGAATACTTGAAGCAATTGTCGCACTAACGATTATCAACGAGACAACCGCCGATATGACAAGGTAGCTCTGTCTCAGGCTATAGCGTTTTGTATTTTTAATCATATTTGCGGTAGCGCTTTAGTCAGCATTATGGCGAGGTGATATCGCGCATTTTCACTTTTCACTTATCTATCTTTATCGTCTGATCTTGTAAAAGTATTAGCTTCAATCGTTGTTTATTAGACTTATCAGTTTAAAAAGCTACATAAAACAATGGTTAACATAAATATTTACTATTATTTCTCCTAAAACAGTAAGCGTAGTAACGTTAAATAAAGTAGTTGGCACTTTTATTCAGCTTAGGCTACTATTCAACTAATCTATTGAATAGTTGTTATGGCGTTCTGCGCAAAGGAATAACGATGGAATTTACAGACTGGATAATGGCAAATGAAAAACCGTTAAGAACCAGCATATTTTTCGGCATGCTCATCATTATGGGTATCTGGGAGGCGGTGGTGCCGATGAAAAAACGGGTGTTAACACGCCTATTACGCTGGTCAAACAACCTTGTCTTACTCGTTATAAACATTGTGGTCGCACGTTTAGCCTTTCCGCTTGCTGCCGTGGGTGTTGCAGCCTATGTGGCCGAAAATGGCTGGGGATTAATGAACTATTACGAAGTGCCATTAAGCTTGGCCATCATCATTTGTGTTATTGCGCTAGATTTCATTATTTATCTACAGCATGTTTTGGTGCATGCCGTGCCAGCGTTATGGCGTTTGCACCGTGTTCATCATGCCGATCCAGACATCGACGTTACCACCGGGCTGCGTTTTCACCCGATTGAAATTCTTTTGTCACTGTTAATCAAATTTGCGGCGATAGTGGTGTTAGGTGCTCCCGTTATTGCCGTGGTGATTTTTGAAATCTTACTTAACGCAGGTGCCATGTTTAATCACGCCAATGTTCGCTTACCAATCGGCGTTGATCGTTTCCTTCGCTGGTTTATCGTGACACCGGATATGCATCGTATTCATCATTCAGTAGAAGATGACGAAGCAAACAGTAATTTTGGTTTTAGTCTCGCATGGTGGGATAGGTTGTTTGGCACTTATATCGTTGAGCCTCGAAAGGGACATGAAGGCATGACGATTGGCATTCATCATTATAATGATCCTAAACAAGTTTCATGGTTGCACGGCATCTTAAGCTTGCCGTTTAGAGCTAAAATTGGCGGTTATACGATCAACCGTCGTAATTGGAATGACAATAATGAAGGCTAATATCATACGGGCGATTGTTTTCGTATTGATAGTCGGAGGTATTACCTTAGCCTATCTATATCGTGATTCTTTAAGCACCGAAGCCTTGGAAGCATGGGTTGCTGACGCCGGCCTTGCAGGTCCATTTTTGTTTATGCTGATTTACATTGTCGGGACAGTGTTGTTTTTCCCCGGCGCCTTTTTAACCCTCGCCGGTGGCGCAATCTTTGGCCCTTTTTGGGGCACGTTATATAACCTAACCGGTGCAACAATTGGTGCAGCAATTGCCTTCTTATTGGCACGTTACCTTGCCTCTGATTGGGTTGAGAAAAAAACCGCAGGTCGGTTAGCGCAATTAAAAGGCGGCGTAGAAGAAGAAGGGTGGCGCTTTGTTGCTTTCGTTCGTTTAGTGCCGTTGTTCCCGTTTAATGCATTGAACTATGGATTAGGCTTAACGCGAATCAAATTCTTACATTATGTCGTCACCTCATATATTTGTATGTTCCCCGGCGCCGTTGCCTACACCTACCTAGGCTATGCGGTACGGGAAGGCGCATCGGGTGGTGAAGGTCTGATTCAAAAAGGATTGCTGGCACTGGCGCTCATCGCCGTCAGCTTATTTTTACCCAGAGTGATCAAGCGGATGAGAAATAAACCCGATACCACAGAGGCGAAATAAATCACTGAAATGTCGATGAAAATGCCCATTTTCTCGCGCGCGCTGGTAGAATAGCCGCCTTTAAAAGCTCGGATGAGTAAAAAATGACAGTTCGTACTCGCTTCGCCCCCAGTCCAACCGGATATTTACATGTCGGTGGGGCTCGCACAGCCCTTTTTTCATGGCTTTATGCCCGTAAACACGGTGGTCAGTTTGTGCTGCGCATTGAAGACACCGACCTTGAGCGCTCTACCCCAGAGTCGGTCAACGCCATTCTTGAAGGCATGACTTGGCTTGGACTTGAGTATGATGAAGGCCCGTTTTACCAAACTGATCGCTTTGATCGCTACAATGAAATTATTCAACAGCTATTGGATAGCGGCCATGCCTACCGCTGTTACTGCAGTAAAGAGCGCCTTGATGGTTTACGTGAAACACAAATGGCCGCTAAGATTAAGCCGCGCTACGATGGCCATTGTTTAAAAAATAAAGCCGACGATACTGACGCTCCGCATGTGATCCGTTTTCGTAATCCGGTGGGTGGCAGTGTCATCGTGAATGATTTAATTCGTGGCAAAGTTTCAATCAGCAATGATGAGTTAGATGATTTAATTATTCGTCGCACCGATGGCAGTCCTACTTATAACTTAACCGTTGTGGTGGACGACATGGACATGAACATCACACATGTCATTCGTGGCGATGATCACTTAAACAACGCGCCGCGCCAAATAAATATCTTAACAGCCTTGGGCGCAGAAGCACCTATCTATGCACATGTGCCGATGATTCTTGGTGATGATGGTTCGCGTTTATCAAAACGTCATGGCGCGGTCAGTGTGATGCAATACCGTGATGATGGTTTTTTACCGGAAGCATTACTGAATTATTTAGTGCGCCTTGGTTGGTCACATGGCGATCAAGAAATCTTTAGCATTGATGACATGATCCGTTTATTTGACATTGATGACGTCAATAAAGCGCCATCAAGTTTTAACACTGAAAAATTGGAATGGTTGAACCAGCTCTACATTAAAGAATCTGATCCGGCGCACATCGCCACCTTATTAAGCCCGCACATGGGTAAGTTAGGGATTGACCCAAGTGAAGGGCCTGATCTGGTTGAAGTTGTTAAAGCACAACAAGAACGCGCCAATACCTTAGTTGAAATGGCCGACATCAGTCAGTTCTTTTATAAAGACTACGACGAGTTTGACGAAAAGGCCGCCAAGAAAAATTTGCGTCCTGTTGTTGCAGAACCCATGAATAAAATTCGCGAAGCCTTGGCCGCACTTGAAACATGGAGTGAAGAAACCATTCATGGTGCAATCGATGATGTTGCCGAAGCACTGGAGGTTAAAATGGGTAAAGTTGCGCAGCCTTTACGTGTGGCAGTGGTTGGGCGAGCGGCGTCTCCCGGGATTGATATAACATTATTTCTAGTTGGGCAGGATGCTTGTTTACGCCGAATTGATCGTGCCTTAGCCTACATTGACGCACGCGCCAATGAAACGGCTGCAAATTAGTTACCAAGGACACAATAAAAAATGAGTAACGAAGAAAAGTCACGCAGTAATTTTATTCGTCAGATTATTGATGGTGATATTGCGAGCAACAAAAACAACGGCACGGTCGTCACGCGTTTCCCGCCGGAGCCAAATGGTTATTTACACATTGGTCACGCTAAATCCATTTGCCTGAACTTTGGCGTTGCACAAGATTACAAAGGTAAATGTAATTTACGCTTTGATGACACTAACCCACATAAAGAAAACATCGAATTTGTAAAATCAATTCAAGAAGACGTTAGCTGGTTAGGGTTTGAATGGGGCGAGCGGGCTTTCTTTTCATCTGACTATTTTGAACAACTGCACGAGTATGCGCTTGAGTTAATTAAAGCGGGTAAAGCTTACGTTTGTGATCTGGATGCCGAGCAAGTACGCGAATACCGCGGCAACTTAACGCAGCCCGGCAAAGATAGCCCCGGACGTTCACGCAGTGTTGATGAAAATATCGATTTATTTGCACGCATGCGCGCGGGTGAGTTTGAAGATGGCGCTTACGTGGTACGCGCCAAAATAGACATGGCCTCACCGAACATGAATATGCGTGATCCAACGCTGTACCGAATTCGTCATGGCGTTGTGCATCATCAAACCGGTGAAGAATGGTGTATCTATCCAATGTACGATTTCACCCATCCGATTTCTGATGCCCTAGAGGGCATTACCCATTCGTTATGTACTTTAGAATTTGAAGACCATCGTCCGCTATACGATTGGTTGCTGGACAATATTTCAATTGACTGTCACCCACAGCAAATAGAATTTTCCAGACTCAATTTAGAATACACGGTAATGAGTAAACGTAAACTGACGTCACTCGTGAGTGAGGGTCATGTAAATGGTTGGGATGATCCACGTATGCCCACCATCGCCGGTTTACGTCGCCGTGGTTTTACCCCCGGATCAATCCGTGATTTTTGTGATCGCATCGGTGTCACCAAAGCCGATAACACGGTTGAAATGGGCGTACTGGAAAGCTGTATCCGTGATGATCTCAATGTGACGGCTCACCGCCGCATGGTGGTGCTGAATCCACTTAAAGTGGTGATTGAAAATTACCCCGAAGGGCAGGTTGAAGAGCTAGAAGCCGCTAACCATCCGCAAGACGAAAGCTTGGGTTCACGCACAATTCCGTTTAGTCGCGAAGTGTACATTGATAAAGACGACTTCATGGAAGTGAAGCCGAACAAGAAATTTAAACGACTGGTCACCGGCGGCGAAGTACGGCTTCGTAATGGTTACGTCATTCGCTGTGATGAAGCCATTAAGGATGCGCAGGGCGAGATCATTGAACTGCGTTGCAGCTATGATGCCGATACACTCGGTGCCAACCCGGAAGGACGCAAAGTGAAAGGCGTTATCCATTGGGTATCGGCACAACATGCGCTAGAAGCTGATGTTTATCTCTATGATCGACTCTACAGCAGCCCGAGCCCGTCCGATGAGAGCGATTTGAATCCTGATTCGGTTCAAATTCTCCAAGGATGTCAGTGCGAAGCGGCATTGGCTGACTCACAGCCAGGTGAACGCTTCCAATTCGAACGCGAAGGCTATTTTTGTCGTGACATAGAGGCCGGTGAGAGCGGTGCAGTGCGCTTTAACCGCACAGTGACCTTGCGCGACACTTGGGCAAAAATCGAACAAGACAACAAGCCATAACGCCTTCTATGAAACAAGTGCAATCACCCTGCAGCCCAATCAGGACGCTATTTTTGATGTTAGCCGTTGACACAGTGGCCGTACTACATTAAAGTGCGCGCTCTGTTTTCGGGGCTATAGCTCAGCTGGGAGAGCGCTTGCATGGCATGCAAGAGGTCGGCGGTTCGATCCCGCCTAGCTCCACCAGATAGAAAACAGAAAAAATTTGTCCCGTTCATCTAGAGGCCTAGGATATCGCCCTTTCACGGCGAGTACAGGGGTTCGACTCCCCTACGGGACGCCAAATATCAGGGGTTAGCTATCTTAGCTAGCCCCTTTTTTTGTTTATTCTTCAAGCCACACCCTTATATACCTTCAATTTAGCTAGCAATTGTCAATACATCCGGTTTTTTCTAGTGCTTTGCCCAAATATCCTCTATGTTTAAAGTGGTATTACAGACAGGGTAGTTGCACCTTATCTCTGAACGTGAAGGTCTGACTTAGCCAATAAAAGAATAATAAATGGAAGGACCTCAACTAATGAGTCTAAAAGGGCTATTCGAGACCAATTTTTCTCGTCGCGGTAATGTAAATGCAGCTTGGCGCATAGTGTTGCCAATACTCACTTTATTTTTAATGCCAATTCAATCAGCGCAAGCAGGGCTTGTGCTTAATTTTGCAAAACAAGTTACCGTTACAAATAGTAACGAAAAAGATGCGCCACCCAAAGTTACCGTATCTACTATTCAAGTCGAGCTGGGTACAGACTATTTTCGAAATACAGAAAATGATACCGACAGAGTATATAACTTTAAAAGTCGACGAATTCTAACAATAGATACAAAAAAGAAAACGTATCATGATGATTCTCTTTTTATCGACCTTGGGTTTAGAGGGCGTGAATTCCAAAATAGGCAGCATTTAGGAAAAGCACTTGCTTCAGCGAGTGTCGATAATAAATTAATGTCGACAACATTGAATGAGCATAACTTATCTT